>OGJU01000394.1_pt1 | contig 49211 bp, 47 predicted proteins | sample 1572251 | NCBI WGS metagenome assembly OGJU01 (sample SAMEA2582144, study PRJEB24529) | metagenome | biome: Human gut stool | place: China | collected 2011
AGCCTCTGCGGACATGCTGAATAAATCTGCGGGATATTCTTTATTCCTTAAAGTTATATTGTAGCATTATTTCTCCCATTTTCCCATATTTTTTTCATCTTTTTACCATAAAGAACTTGCAGGATAAATCTTAAGTACTTATAATAGAAAACACGGTAACTGTTCATTACATCGAAACAGTACCGCAGTAAAAAGACATTACCGCCCGACCCCGGCGGCAAAAAATACAATGCCGGTCAGACGGCAGAATGGAGGAATTTCCAATGGCAAAGAAAGAGATCGACTGGTCCAATATCGGATTCGGTTACATCAAAACTGATTACAGATATGTATCCAACTTCAAAGATGGTTCCTGGGATGAGGGAACTCTTACAACTGATGATATGATCACCTTAAACGAGTGTGCATGTGTATTCCAGTATGCACAGACCTGCTTCGAGGGCTTAAAGGCATACACAACGGAGAACGGCCACATCGTAACCTTCCGCCCGGACTTAAACGCTGAGCGTATGATGAACTCTGCAGCAAGACTTGAGATGCCGCAGTTCCCGAAGGAGCGCTTCATTGACGCGATCACAAAGCTGGTTGCGGCAAACGCTGATTTCGTTCCGCCGTACGGTTCCGGCGCAACTCTTTACATCCGTCCGTATATGTTCGGTACAAACCCGGTAATCGGTGTGAAACCGGCATCCGAGTACCAGTTCCGTGCTTTCTGTACACCGGTCGGCCCGTACTTCAAGGGCGGCGCTAAGCCGATCACAATCCGTGTCACAGACTTCGACCGCGCAGCACCTCACGGAACAGGCCACGTAAAGGCCGGCTTAAACTACGCAATGAGCTTACATGCCATCGTTGATGCTCACAAACAGGGCTATGATGAGAACATGTATCTCGACGCTGCTACAAGAACCTATGTTGAGGAGACAGGCGGAGCAAACTTCATCTTCGTTACAAAAGACGGCACAGTCGTAACACCGAAGTCCGACTCTATCCTTCCGTCCATCACACGCCGCTCCATCCTCTACGTTGCTGAGCATTACCTCGGCTTAAAGACAGAGGAGCGTCCGGTTCCGTTTACAGAAGTAAAAGATTTCGCTGAGTGCGGTCTCTGCGGTACCGCTGCTGTTATCTCCCCGGTCGGCAAGATCGTAGACCACGGCAACGAGATCTGCTTCCCGAGCGGAATGGAGAAGATGGGTCCGGTGATCCAGAAACTCTACGACACATTAACAGGCATCCAGATGGGCCATATCGAGGCACCGGAAGGCTGGATCCATGTGATCAAATAATTAACCGTGTGAATTGTATCAGAGCAGGATTCCTTTGGGGAGTCCTGCTCTTTTTTCTTTATAATTCTTTTATACCGGACTCCCTTGCTTTTCCAAAAGCACCATGTTAAGATACATCTAAGCAAGGTTTCTAATGAATTCTATTATCTAATATCATCTAAGCCGGATTCGGCATCTGAAGACTCTTTGCTAAAACACCAAAATAACCGGCAGGGAGTCGAAAGAAGCACTTTCCTGCCTAATCTCAGGAAAGGAAGGTCTGGTATGAAACAACAGAATCATTATGCTTATGATATTCCGGCGGAGTATGCGGATATCATTGATCCTTCGAAAGTAAATCTCAGTGATTTTGCCTTATTTCTGGCGGTCATGAAACGCAAAAAGGCACATGAATGCGTGCTGAGTATTATTTTAGGGGAGCCTGATCTAAAGCTGAATCAGGTTCATGTGGAGGAAGTTGTACTTAACGCAAAAGGAGAACGGGGCATCCAGCTGGATGCATGGGCGGTATCTGAGGATTCCCGGCATTTTGCGACGGAAATGCAGAATGACTCAGACATCGATGATGTGCGAAAACGATCAAGGTTTTATCAGGGACTTTTGGACAGTCCGATACTGAAGTCCGGAAGGAAGACAAAATACCGCCATCTGCCTTCAACGATCGTAACATTTATCACTCAGAAGGATATTTTCGGGAAAGACCGCGCAATGTATACGTTTACTGAGCGGTGTCATGAGTTTCCCGAGATGGAGTTAGAAGATGGAACTAAGAAAATATTTTTAAATATGACCAGCAAGAATGGACGGGATGAGCTTGTGAGTTTTCTTCAGTACTGTAAGAATTCTACGCTTGATAATCCGGAGATCACGATATTGGACGAACGATTGAAAACACTCGATGCGATAGTAGCTGAGGTTAAGCAAAATGAAGAATGGGAGGTCGCACGCATGAGTATTTTATCTACTGGAATTGAAATTGGTGAGAAGAAGGGAATCGAAATTGGACAGAAAAAAGGAATATTAGCAATGATTCGCATGGGAAGAGAATTCCATTTAAGCGATGATACTATTCTGGAACAAATATGTAAAAATTTTGATCTGGATCAGATCACTGCGAAAGGATACATTGATTCTTTTGGGAAATAATTATCCATATTCATCAAAAAGATCCGGGAGACCATCCATGCATGATGGAATCCCGGATCTCTTTAATTTTTCTTTATTTATGCCGCATGGAATCTTCCATCCCGCCTGCAGATATCCTCAAACTCCTTAAGCTTCTGCTTTGCCTCCGGACTTAAGTCATCCGGAACCTGTATTCTTACGACGGCGTACTGGTCACCGTGGAGTGACGGGTCTTTTAAGGAGACGATACCTTTGCCGCGGAGACGGATCTTTGTACCGGAGCGGGTTCCGGCTTTGATTTTGCAGACCACATCGCCATATAACGTGTGGACAAGAGTCTCCCCGCCGAAGACGGCCGTGGTGAACGGAACTTCCACATCGCTGTAGACATCCATGCCCTTTCTCGTCCAGCCCGGCTTCTCACCGACTGTGATCTTGAGAAGCAGGTCGCCCGCGGCACCACCGCCGGTTCCCGGCATTCCTTTACCTGCAAGCCGGATGCTCTTTCCGGTCTCGATGCCTGCCGGGATCTTTACCTTCAGGGTCTGCGGTCTGCTGCCAGGCTGGTTCGGGTTCTGGATCGTGATGGTCTTTTCGCAGCCATGAACGGCCTCATCGAAGGTTATCTGGACCTCCGCATTTAAGTCGTTGCCGCGGTCAGAAAATCCAGAACCGGAAAATCCATTTCCGCCGCCAAAGCCATGGAAGCCGGAACCGCCAAAGCCAGCGCTGCCAGCTCTTCCTTTGCCGCCAAACATATTTCCAAACAGATCACCGAAGATATCATCCCCGTCACCGCCCTCAAAATGGAATTCATGATATGTTCCATCTCCGGAGCGGAAGGATCCAGACCGGTATGCTCCGCCGGCACCGTTTCCGAAGCCGCCGAACCCGCCAAAACCACCGGCACCTGCTCCGGCGCCCTGTCCGTAACCTGCCGTCTCATCAAAAGCAGCATGTCCGAACTGGTCGTAAAGCTTCTTCTTCTTTGGATCACTCAAAACGTCGTAAGCCTCATTTACATCCTTAAACATCTGCTCCGCCGTCTTATCGCCAGGATTGGAGTCCGGATGATACTTCTTTGCCAATTTTCTATATGCACGTTTAATTGCCGCAGCATCCGCGTCTCTCGAGATGCCCAGCACATCATAATAATCTCTCTTTGTCGATGACATATTCACCACCTCACTGTTCTATATGTAATGTAACATATCAAATATTCAATGTCAAGGGAGGTATGTGAATTTTTTGTGATATTTAAAGATCCCGCCGAAACCTTCCTCTGTACAATATCTGTACGTCCTGGCTTTTGGCGGGATCTTTATTTTTCAATATTTGCTTTACTGTTCTGATTATTCCTACTTTTCAAAAATCTGCCGGAATTCCTTTACCTGGGTCCGACCGATGGGCAATGCCTCAGCATCATAGTACTTCATCTTCACACAATATCCGTTATTGTAGCTCACCTGCATCTCCTTCACATAATCCAGATTGATCAGGTAGCACTTGTGGATCCGGAAGAACCGGCTCTTTTTCAGGTGGGTCTCATAATTGTTCAATGACTCGTTCTGCAGATAGAAGGATCCGTCCTTCATATGGATCTTGCAGGAACGCTTTTCCGTCTCGATGAACACGATATCCGCCACGTCAACAACCTGAAAGCTGGAGCCCACGTTCACCATGATCTTCCCGATTTCATATCCGGGACCGGCGGCCTTTTCCTTTATGTGTTCATGGACCCGCTCCATCGCCCGTTTGACGCGATCATAGTCAAAGGGTTTTAAGAGATAATCCACCGCCCCGATCTCAAAGGCCTTTACCGCGTATTCCTGGAACGCAGTGGCAAAGATGATCAGCGTGTCCGGCTGCTTTCTCTTTATCATGGATGCCAGCGTAGTGCCGTTCATTCCACCCAGATTAATATCCACAAAACACACATCAAAGGTCTCATTTTCCAGCATTGCAAGAAATTCTTCGCTTCCGTCGGCCTCCGCGATCTCCGCCTCCGGCTCACACTGTTCCACCAGATATTTAAGTTCGCTTCTTGCCGGGCGCTCATCGTCAACTACTGCTATTCTCATACCTCATGCCTCCCATGTTCTGTCAAAAACGCCGCTGTTCCAAACAGCAGGCTGCTGTCATCTGTTCTTTCAGAAGATCGTCAGCCTGGCGTTTTCTCCTGCTGCGCGCTTCCAGCCGCGCTGTCCGGAATGTTCATCCGCACGTCCGTCCCTTCTTCACTTGTCACGATCTGGAGTCCGTAGGACTTTCCGTATAAGGAGATCAGTCTCTGCTGCACGTTCATCATTCCGATTCCTGTGTGTTCCACTTTTTCCCCGCCGTACAGGCTCTGGACGATCCGGTAGTCCATTCCCGGTCCGTTGTCGATCACGTCGATCCTCGTGGACCGTTCCTCCCGTTTTACGTTTACGATGACCTTTCCGACTCCTTTTTCCCTCTGCATTGCCCCGTGATGGACCGCATTCTCCACGATGGGCTGTAAGATCAGGTTCGGCACGCAGCTTCGCAGCGCCTCCGGATCCGCATTGATCTCGATCGAGAGACGTTTTTCAAACCGCGCCTCCTCAAGCATCGTATAGGCTTTTACATGCTCAAGTTCCGTGTCAAGAGTTACCATATAATCGGTATCCTCCAGCATGCTGCGGAAATAGGAGCTCAGTGCCAGTAAGAGCTCTCTCGCCTTCTCCGGCTTTTCCCGGCAGAAGTAGGAGATCGTATTTAATGAATTGAACAGGAAGTGCGGATTGATCTGGGACTGCAGGGTCCGAAGCTCCGCTTTTCTCAGCTCTTCCTTCTGTTTCTCCATCTCCGAGAGCTTGATCTGCATCGCGAAGTGGTTCGCGAGTCCCGTGACAAATTCAATGTCCGCCCGATAGGAATATGCATTTTTCTTCACCAGCATCACAAGCGCCAGAACCTTTCCCTCATCGAGGAGGATCGGCGCAGAGATGATCACATTCTCCTTATAAAGAGGATAAAATCCGTCCTCCGGTAAAGGAACGCGGCTGATCCTCGTCGTCTTGAAGGTCTTTGTCGCGGATAAAAGTCTCGGATAATTGTTCTCTGTGAGAACGATACTGGAAAATGCCCCGCTCCTTGCCAGAAATTTCATGTCATCGATCAGTGCCGCGCCCTGACAGTGGTACTCTTCCATAATAATGTCGATGATCTTTCCCGCCGTCTTCCGGTCCTTCTCCACAGAGCCAAGATACGGGGTACACCGCTCGGCGGTTCTCATTGCGAGGGAGACCTTGGACGCAACCTTCAAGTCCTCCGTGTTGAAGATCGATTTAAAAACATTAAAGAAGATCACCATGCCGACGGAATTGATGATCACCATCGGAACGATCACGATCTTTACGATCTCAACGGCCGCATCAAATGGCCTGGTGAGAAGCAGGATCAGAACAATATGGATCATCTCGGAAATGAACGTGACTCCAAGCAGAAATGTATTCGAGTACTGGCGGTTTTCCTTCTTCTTCCAGCCGATAAAGGAACCGATGATCCCATGGATGACCGCGGAGAGCACACAGGCCACCGTGGAGATCCGCTCCGGGAAGATCAGATACCGGTGAGCCGCCGCAATCGCTGTCGTGATAAAGCCGGAGACAGGACCGCCCAGAAATCCGGCGGACAGGACACCGATCACCCGGGCATTCGGCAGCGCCCCTGTCACCTGAATCCCAATGTAATCAGAGATGATGCAGAAGACGCCGAAGATTACACCGAGAAGCACCTTTTCCCAGAGCCTCTGCCAGACGCTCTCTCCTCTTCCTTCCTCACTTCCGCCCTCTTCATTTAATAGAAGTCTCTGGACAAAGTCCATCTTCGTCATCATGAAGGCGAGCACTACCAATAGGCAGATGTTAAAGCAGATACTGTAAATAACATCAAGCAGCATGTTGTTTCCTCCTGTCTCTGACGATCCCTGTTTTTCTATATCTGTCCGCAGTGGTTATTGCAATCTGCGCGCAGCATGGATCACAACTGTCCGACGCCTGACCCGGTGTGTTCTAACAGACACATATAGAAAAACAGGGACCGCCGCAGTAAATTTTCTGCAGCAGTCCCTGTGTGTTCACTGGTTATCTATGAAGGTCTACGCTGCCACCGGTGCACTCTTCTTTGCAGCTGCTTTCTGGAATACGAATACAACTGCGCAGATCACGATACCTGCGATATCTGTCACAAGACCGCTGTCGATCAGGAGATAAGCGCCAATGAGGCTGGCAATTCTCAATACGATGTTGACCTTTGTGAACAGGTAACCTTCAACTGCTGTACTGATTAAGAATACACCAACTGCAGCAGTTACTGCAACCTGAATCGCTTTTGCAAGCGGAGTATCAAGCAACAGAAGGTCTGTATTGTATACAAACATGTACGGAAGAATGAATCCTGCAAGTGCAAGCTTTACGGATGCCCATCCTGTCTTCATCGGACTTCCGCCTGCGATACCTGCTGCCGCAAAGGCTGCAAGGGCAACCGGCGGTGTCAGGTTTGCGAACATTGCGAAGTAGAAACAGAACATGTGGGCAACCAGGGCCGGGATACCAAGCTGTACCAGAGCCGGAGCTGCGATCGTGGATGTAATGATATAGGACGGGATACTCGGAAGACCCATACCTAAGATCATGCAGGTGATCATTGTGAACACCAGTGTGAACATCAGGCTCTTTCCTCCGATGCTGATGATGGTATTTGCCATATTCAGGGCGAAACCTGTGATCGAGCAGGAACCAACGATAATACCAACGCAGGCGCAGGCGATCGCTACGGATACGGTAGACTTCGCGCTCGCTACCATCGCATCAAGAATATCCTGGAAGGTCATTCTCGTATTCTTTCTGCACTGCGCCACGATGATCGTGAATACGATCGTATAGAACGCAGCCATGATAACCGTCTTTCCGGAGAAGAACAGCATGTAAACGAGGAAGATGATCGGGAGTGCCAGATGACCGTACTCCTTCATGACCTGGGACATCTTCGGAAGCTGATCCTTCGGAGTTCCCTGCATTCCCATCTTCTCAGCCCTCATCTGGATCTGGAACAGGATGCCCATGTAGTAGATGACTGCCGGGATGATCGCGGATAAGAGAAGTTCGTTGTACTTCATGCCAAGAGTATCTGCCATGATGAATGCGGCAGCACCCATAACCGGCGGCATCAGCTGTCCGCCGACAGAACCGGGCGCAACAACGGCACCTGCGAACTCGTCGTCATAGCCGGATTTTTTCATAAGCGGGATCGTGAAGGAACCGGTCGTAACAACGACGGCTACGGCCGCACCGTTGATCATTCCGAGAAGTCCGGAAGCAACGACTGCTACCTTTGCCGGGCCGCCCTTTGTGCCGCCCGCGATGGCGTTTGCGAAGTCGTTGAAGAACTGACCCATGCCACACTTGTTCATGACTTCACCGAAGGCAATGAAGAGGAAGATGTAGGTGGACGCGACGTTGACCGATGATCCGTAAATACCTTCCGTGTTCGAGAAGAAATGGCTCATTAACTTCTGCCATGTATATCCTCTGTGGAGGAAGATGCCCGGGACATCGATCGGGATGAGTCCCTGCTTCGTGCCCATTAAGCTGTAGATCATAAAGATAATGGAGATGATCGGGAGAGCCATGCCGCAGACACGTCTCGTTGCCTCCAGAACGACCAGGGTTAACAGGGTACCGATTACGACATCCATCATGTCCGGCTTTCCGGCACGATTGATGATGTTTACATAATCTACGCACATATAAATCGGAACTGCGGCTGACAATGCGATAAATACATAATCATACCATGCGATCACTTTGCGGCTCGCTTTTTTCGTAGCCGGATAAAGCATGAAGGCAAGAATCAGGATCATGCCGACATGGATGGAACGATGCTTTAATGTTTCCGGCATGTAAAGACCGGATGCGAAAACCAGATGATATAAGGTAACGATGATCGCGAATACCCGGTAAGCTTTCTTTAATACCGGGGACCCGAACTTTCTCGTCTTGCTCTCTTTATCAAACTGCTCGAGGAGTTTCTGTTTTTCTTCCTCGCTCATCTCTGCTTCCGCTGTACTGGGGACGATGTTTTTTTCTTTTTCGCTCATACAGATTTCCCTTCCCTTCGTTGTCAGAGTTGTTGTCGATGTTTCTTCAGCAGTTTCCTTTTCTTATTTTTCAAAACCATTCCGGATCCTCAGCACCATTTTTACGTGATGCGGCATGTCAGAACCCTGAATCAGGAGCTCGCCATTCACCTTGATGTTCTTCAGGGCTGTCTGGGAATTGATCCAGTTGAACTGCGGAAAGACGCTTTCGATCTCATCCATGTAGACGAGTCCGTCTTCGTAGCGGTATTTGCAGTCCATCTCTGCCGGAATTCCGGCACCGAAGCCCGCGACCGCGATGGTGTGGAGAATGAAGCTTCCGTCTTTCTGTATTTCGTAATACTCGTACCATGGAATATGCTCAAAGGAATGTTCCCACTGGAAGGAAAGCTCGTCACCGGTCTTTACCGGAATCTCCCGGTAGACATTTCCGGTTTCAAGCTCTTCGATCACCAGAATTTTTTTCTGCTGCCGTATAAATACGGCAGCAGAGATTGCTGTGATTACCAGAAGAACCGGAATCAGGATTTTTAATTTAGTTCTCAGGAGTCTCATAACCGTGATCCTGCCACCACTTCGCAGCACCGTCATGAAGCGGGATCTTTACATCGTCAACACCGAAGGAAACATCGATGTTCTTGTCTGCTGTGTTGTGGGATGCCTTGATGGTAGCGATTCCATCGTCGGAGAAGATGCAGTCAAGCATATCGTAGACCATGTCATCGGATACATCCTTATTTACAAGCATGATATTGTAAACGAATACGCTCTCCACGTCCTCTTTGTTGTTGTATGTATTGGCCGGGATCGTGCTTGCGGAGAAGAACGGATACTTCTCGATCAGGTTGTCTCTGCCTTCGCCGTCGATCGGAACGATCACCATATCGTAGCTGAATGCCAGCTCGCTGACGGTTGCGTTCGGAAGACCGGAGGTAACAAATGCCGCGTCGCACTGACCGTTCTTCATCTGGTCGATCGCTTCGCCGTAGGATAAGTAGTCAACATCACTATCCTCATATGTCATGCCGTATGCTTCGTAGATCATTCTCGCATTTAACTCAACACCGGAGTTCGGAGCACCGATACCGACCCTCTTGCCCTTTAAGTCCTCAACGCTCTTGATGCCTGTGCTTGCTACGGTTACGAGCTGTACGTAGTTCGGCCAGAGTCTCATCATGGCTCTCAGATCCGGCTCTGCCTTCTCAAACGCACCAAAGCCCTCATACGCCTGTACGACGGAGTCCTGCATTGCGATTGCAAGCTCTGCCTCACCGTTTAAGATCAGGTTGATGTTCTCAACGGAAGCGCCGGTTGCCTGTGCGGATGTCTTATATCCTGCATTTCCTAATGCGGTTGCAAATGCGCCGCCGATCGGGTAGTAGATACCACTCGTAGGACCGGTTGCGACTGTGACGAACTCTTTCGCCCTGTCAATGCTCACGGATGTGCTGCCTGCCTCCGCGCTGGAACCATCCGCCGCTTTCTCAGTTACGGCTGCCGCTGTTGTGTCAGCTGCTGTTGTAGATGTACTGCCGGAACTGCTGCCGCATCCTGCAAGAGCTGCTGTCATTGTGAGTGCCATAGCTGCTGCTGTGATTCTCTTCACTAATCTCATACTGTTTACCTCTCCTTCTTTTTGTTTACCCGTAACGATCCGGTCCCACCCGGATCATTACATACCCACTTTTCAAATGCTTCATATTCTTTATAAATATTTCACATTTCATGTCTAAATTTTAACGTAAACATAACCCTGATACAATGGGGTTCGTGCAAACTGCACAAAATCGTGTATGAATGGTAAAAATTGATGTGTGAAATGCAGGAATAAGACAGTTTTCCTGTGAATCTATATGATATTATTTTAACAATTCTTTGCACACCTTTGCGATCGATCGATGAGTTCGCTTGATAAGTAGGAATTGATCGTTCCCGTTAATATATTGCTTTAAATTTTTAAACTTTAACGCGCATAAGTGTTGACTTTTCTCTCTCCTGTCTTTATACTATGGACATAGCGGATCACGCCTCGCAGGCTTTGCCGATTTGGAATACAAAGCACCGGCATTCTTTCTGCGAGATGTGCGTTATATAACGCATGACCGGATATTACATCAATCATATAGAAACAGGGGAGTAACCGCTTATGGGAGCAATTGTAAAAGTAAGAAATGTAAAATTGGGAGACGGAATGCCGAAGATCTGCATTCCGGTTACGGATACAAATCTCGATGACCTGAAAAAATCTGTAAATCTGATCCGGAATACTCCGTTCGACCTGATCGAATGGCGTGCGGACTTCTACACCGGTATGGAAGATCCCGAAGTCCGGACCAAGGCAATGACCTTATTCCGAAATACTTTGGGAAATATTCCGGTACTCTTTACGATCCGCACCAGCGTGGAAGGCGGAATGATGGAGATCGACACAGAGACCTACACGAAGACGATCCTCGCCGTGATCGACAGCGGTCTTATTGACCTCGTGGACGTGGAACTCTCCCGTGGGGAAGAGACGATGAAAACGATCGTTGCGGCAGCCCACAGGGTTGGCGTGAAAGTCGTCGCCTCCCGCCACGACTTTACCGCAACGCCGGATAAGAACATCATCATAAGCAATCTCTGCCTGATGCAGTCCCTGGGCGCTGATATCGTGAAATTCGCGGTGATGCCGCAGTGTGAGCGGGATGTCCTGACTCTGCTTGACGCAACGTTGACCATGAAGGAGGAGCACAGTGATACCCCGGTGATCACCATGTCCATGAGCCCCACCGGCGTCATCAGCCGTATCTGCGGTCAGCTCGTCGGCTCCTGCGTGACCTTCGGAACCGCAGGAAAGGCATCTGCGCCAGGGCAGATCCCGGCGAACCTGTTAAGCACGTTCTTAAAAACTCTGGCGTAAGGTCAGCAGCCCTCGGTCTTATCCGGTGATTTTCACACAGCCTGTATCTATTCCAGTTACTGTTTGCGCGTAAAGGTCAAATCCTTCGCCCCACGCCAAATACAGCGCCGCTCATTTGCGGCGCTTGCTATAGCACTCAGCCGGAAGATCTTTTGACCATGGCATAAGACTCTCTAACTCTTTTTCGTCGACACTTCCGTCGATACGGATGATCTCAAGCAGTTCGGTTAATAGATGCTTTACGTAGTAGTAAACATTCAGACCCATTTGCCCGGGCTGTTTCGGTAATGCTGTAGATCATTGCACTTGCCTGTGCACCACGTACTGTGTTCAGCGTCATCCAGTTCTTACGGCCGATCGTAAAGGTTCTCAGTGCGCGTTCACTGGCAAGATTATCGATCGGCACTTCCCCATCACTCAGGAATACCTTCAGATATTTTTCCTGATTCAGGCAGTAGTTGATCCCTTTTGCGGTTTCAACCTTTGGAAGGACCGTCTGATCTGACTTTATTTCATGGATCCACGCAAAGAATTCTTCCAGCAGGGGCTTGATGGATCTCTGCCTCTCTTTTAACCGTTCTTCCGAACTCAGATCCTTCAGTCCACCTTCCAGATCATAGACAGCACCGATCCTTACCAGTGCCTTATACGCAATAGATGACTGGATTGCTTCCGGGTTGCTTTTTCCGATTGCCTTGATCGCGTTTGCGAAATGGCGTCTTGCATGTGCCATGCAGTTTGCGTTCTTTATCCCTTCCAGATCCCGTTCCAGCTTGTGGTACTGTTCCAGCCCATCCGTCATAAGAATGCCGGAAAAATCCTTATAGTACGCCTTTGGATGGTCACTATGGCGTGTTTTCTGGTATTCATATATGATGATCGGTGGTACCTTGCCAAGTTCCCCGGTGATATGCACCCACATATAGCTTTTGCTGCCTGCGGGTCTTCCATCATGGATCACATCCACGGTCGTTTCGTCGCACTGGTTTACATGGGCTTTCAGCTGGCATTGCTTCATCATCTCGTATACGACTGATAAGTAGCGCTCTGCCGTCCATACAGTCCAGTTGGACATCGTCTGCTTGGACAGATTCAATCCGTTCGCTCCAAAATCCCTGGAGATCCGGTCGAGTGGGTTGCTGTTTACATATTTAGAGTTGATGATCGCGGCTTCAAGAGAAGGGGTCGCAATGCTGCCTTTAAATAAGGTTGCCGGATGATCTCCACGGAGGAATTCATCCTGATGCGCCCCATCCGTTCCGACATACACTTTGATGACATGTTTCTCCGCAATCCATCTGGCCGGCTCGAACCGGAGTTGCCAGAAGATCTCATCCGGCATGCTTTTCCAGTTCCCCGAACCAAAAGCTTCGTTTAATTCCTGCTCCGGTATATCATGAGAAATCTCTTCCTGCGGGAAATCTTTCAGGTCTTCTTCCCTCTGTCCCTTCTTTTTAGACTTACGGGACCTCTTTTTTGCGGATTCGATAACCTGTTCCATGACCGGTTCAGGGGCGGTTTCATCGTAATTCGCTTCAGCCTCATTAAAAAAGGAGAGCTGCCCCGCGATATCATCCAGTTTTTCTGTCTGGCGACCAAAACGCTGCTGGTTTGCAAGCCGGACCTGTTCTATGAGGGTTTCATAGTTCTGTTCCAGCTTGTCGAGCCGGTCCTGCATCTGGAAGATAACATCGTTTTTTGCTGTATGGTCCATCTGATTCAGTTCATCCGGAGTGAATTTTTTACACATGATGTCCGCCTTTCTTTCTAAGGAAAGTATAGCAGAAATCGGTGATAAATGCCAATCTGGTTTCCATACCGGTCCGTCATTTTTACCTACCCGGAACGTCTCTGGATGCCCTGTTCCAGTCACTTGAAATGCAAGGCGTTTAAAATTAAAAGTTCTCTTTTTTATCTTCATACAGGACAAACGGTTCGTCTCATCGGAGAGGATTCCATTAATAGACACCGCCCTTTTTGGCGGTCAGACTGGCGTTTTATTTTCTCTGTTTTTCACAAACGTTTTAATAGATATGCTTCGGATCAACGTCTTTGATCCTGGGATCCAGGGGATTTAATCCTGTCATGAGGTACCTGTACTGGTCCTCTGTAAGCTCTGCCGCTTCCTGGATATTTCTTGGCCAGGATAATCTTCCGTCCTCAAATCTTTTGTACAAAAGCAGAAACCCCGTTCCCATCCATAAAAGCCCCTTGCACCGGTCAGAACGTTTCCCGCAAAACAGGAACAGGGTTCCTTTCTCGAAAGGATTCTGCCCATACCGATCACCGATGATCGTTGCCAGACCATCGATCCCTTTTCTCAGATCAACAGTGCCGCACGCAAGGACTACACGACGGATCCCGGCTGCGTCTTCAAGCATGGGACACCTCCCGTAAGATATGGCTGAGAAGAGTGTCTGAAATATCATTGGAGATCTCAATCTGAAATGATGCGGTCCGGATAACAGCAGCCGGTTCATTGGAGAGCGGACGAATATTTGTTTCCGAAACAGCAGTACACGGAATTTCAACAAAATCCAGCTCCGATTTTTCCGTTGTGGCAGGGACAGAAACGTTCTCCTTCATTTCCGCATAAGCCTGTTGCCGAAAGCGCCTCTGCCAGTGGTAGTAGCTTTGCTCTCGGATGCCGTTTTCGTCCATCCATCGTTTCGCTGATTGTCCGGCAGGTCTCTGTCCACAAGCCTGGATGATCTTTCGCCAGTACTCTGCACGGACTTCGTGGGTACACTGATCCATAGTCTTTAGTCCTCCTTGAAAAATCTATTGGTTTTCTCAAGTATGCACTAAAAATGGTTTTAGTGAAAGGCGAGTGGTTTGACCTTTACGTTTGCGCAATGCGTGAACATTGTCTTATTCTCCTCAAAATCTACCCGGACAACTTTTAACGTTGATCCTGATCTCCTGCTCCTTAAACGAAAAACTCCCTCTCACCGGATCATGGCACATCCGGCGATTGGGAGTTTTTCTCAGATTTTTTTAATGGGGTTATTTATCTATAATAGGGTGAGCACTCAACTATGAGGAAGAATTTTTTCTGTCCCGTCTTCCGCGCATTTTTTCGCGTACCTGAACATTTATCATAACCGTAACTGTGAGGGTATCAACAGTTGCCGATTATTTCGTATTGTGGGATTTGGAGTGGCTCGGAGCAACGTAGCGTCCGTTCTCTTTCCGTACCAGCTTACCTTCTTTTACAAGCTCATTCGGGCTGTAGATATCGTTGATGTTCCAGCATCCCGGTGTCGGAACGATGATGTTCTCCATCGGTGCCTCTACGAGGAACGGTCTGCCCTCTTTGTTTGCCTGAAGTGCTTTCTCAAGAGCTCCCTTGAACTCTTCCGCGGACTGTACACAGATGGATTCCATTCCGTAAGCCTGTGCCACGGCTGACCATCTTGGTGTATAGGAATCTCCGTTCGGTGTGTGGAATACAGTACCGAATTTATGGTGATAGTTTGCGTTCTCAAGACCGGCGATGGTTCCGAAGGCGGAGTTGTTCATAACAACCCATGTACACGGGATTCCGTCCTGAACGGCTGTCGCAAGGCAGGACGGCTGTACGCCGAATCCTCCGTCGCCTGTCAGTGTCAGGCAGATCTTGTCCGGAACACCCAGCTTTCAGCCAAGGACTGCGGATGCGCCGAAGCCCATATTCGCAAGACCGGAGGTATGATGGATCGTTCCCGGTACGGTGATATCGAACTGCTGGGCAACACCGTTCTTGTTCCAGCCTACGTCTGTAAAGATATAGGCATCCTCCGGGAATACCTCCTTGACGTCCTTTAAGATTCTCTGCGGTGTCATCGGGAAGCGGTTTTCGTTGGAGATCGCCTCGTTGGATTTCTTAAACTCCGCCTTGGCTGCAGCGATTTTCTCGCGAAGTCCCGGATTCTTCTTTCCCTCCGGACAGATCTTCTTCACTTCCTCTAAGATCTGGGTCAGAGCGATCTTTAAGTGTGAACTCTTCAAAGAAGTTACACTAAAAGAGTTCAAATTACACTAAAAATCCTTGAAACCCGCCTATTTCCTAGCTTTTCGGGCTTGCCATTCTCCCGAAATTGCAGTGTATTTAGTGTAACGATTACACTAAACAGAGGAACTCCATGTACTACGATTTTCAGGTTGAAATTCCTGAGGCAAAGGGCAAGATCATCACCAAGAAAAAAGGTTCTGTCACCTATGTCCTATACCAATACGGTCAGGAATACAAGAGCAAAAAGAGATATGCTATTCCGAAAAGAGCCATCATCGGAAAAGTTTCTTCAGAAAATTCTTCGATGATGTTTCCGAATGAGCAGTATCAGGGATATTTTCCTGATGCTGTCCTTCCGGGAGAACGAAATGATGCCGACCGCAGGCTGCTGTCTTCGCATAGGCTCCTGGATTGTCATCAGGCATGTGCTTGATGAATACCATTTGTCTGAAATGCTGTATAAGCCACTTGGCAAAAGTACAGGGCTGTTTCTGGATCTTGTGTCGTTCTCAATCATCGATCAGGATAACGCCGGTCAGTACTATCCGGATTTTGCGTTCTGCCATCCGCTTTTCACTGATCAGATGAAGATCTACAGCGATGTGACGGTGAGCAGACTGCTCAGCACAGTGAGCCGCGAGCAGATCATCACCTTTCTGGATGACTGGAATGCCGGCAGAGATAAGAAACAGAGAATTTATGTATCCTACGACTCTACCAACAAGAATTGTCAGGCAGGTGATATCGACCTGGTCGAATTCGGAAAAGCAAAGGATGATAAAGGAATTCCTGTATTCAATGTATCGATTGCCTTTGACAAGACCAACCGTGTACCTCTCTTTTACGAAGAGTATCCGGGATCCATCACAGATGTTTCGCAGTTTCGGTGCATGGTCGACAAAGTCATCGAGTACGGCTATAAAAAGATAGGCTTTATCCTCGACCGTGGATACTTCAGCAAGGAAAACATCCAGTACATGGATGAAAACCAGTACTCATTCATCATCATGGCCAAGGGATGCAAATCTCTTGTAGCATCGATGGTTGACAGCATCAGAAATACGTTTGAAACAGACCGCAAGTGTCTTATCCGGACCTATAAGGTCTATGGCACGACGATCACCTCCAGACTTTATGAGGATGATACCGATAATCGGTATTTCCATATATTTTACAATCCGTCCCGGCAGGCTGCCGAGAGAGAAAAGCTTGAGCAGAAGATAGAACGTTATCACGAATTTCTTGATCAGCATATCGGAAGCGATACGCAGTTCGGAAAAACCTATCAGGATTATTTCAACCTGTACTACAAGGGGAAAAAGCTTGTCGGCGTACAGGAACGGTCCGATGTAGTACAGCGTGAGCTGAACCTCTGTGGATACTTCTGCATCATCACTTCGGAAAAGATGACTGCAGAGCAGGCGTTGATTCAGTACAAAGGCCGTGATATTTCGGAAAAGCTGTTCAGCGCCGATAAATCCTTCCTTGGCGGTCAGAGCATGCGCGTTCAGTCTTCAGAAGCGGTTTCAACAAAATTTTTTATTGAGTTTATAGCATTGATCGTTCGGAACAGGATCTATAATCTCCTGAAGGAAACGATGCAGAAACTCGATGGTAATCCGAGCTATCTGACTGTTCCAGCCGCGCTCCGTGAACTGGAAAAGATCGAGATGGTGCGAAGAAGCAATGGCAACTATATCCTGGACCATGCAGTAACCCGCAAGCAGAAAAACATTCTTGCAGCTTTTGGTTTAGATGAAGACACCGTCCAGACCAATGCGGCTGAGATCGCCAGCTGTCTTGCAGGCAATCAGTCGCTGATAAACAGCAAACGGAAGGAGGCTTAAAGCCATGGCAAGAGTCAAATCAGTATCATCCATCGATGCCGAAATAGCTAAAACCCAGGAAGAATTAGCCAAGCTCAAGGAAAGATACGATAAAACTGCCTCAAAGCTAGAACAGCTACAAGAACAGAAACGTTCATACGAAGCAAAGCAGATCATGGATGCCTTCATCAAGAGTGGTAAAAGCCTCGATGAGGTGATGACCTTCCTGACTCCATGAGTTATAATCATGTGGTCAGAATGGTTTTAGAGTAACTTTTATGAAGAGTTCACATTAAGTCACCGACTGCGCCGATCTCTACCGGATAGTTTCTGCCGATCTCGTTCGGATCGATATCCACCTGAAGGAAGGTCGTCTTATCCGGATCGAAGGTAACACCCTGATACCAGCTGGAGCTGTCCGCCTCACCGAATCTTGTTCCAAGTCCTAAGATCACGTCACTGCTCCTGCTGGTTCAGAAACATCTGGATCAGCATAGACTTGTCAACGCTATTTAATTGTTCTTCTGTGTACTTGATCGCCATGGCAGGAACTCCTTTTCTTAATGAGTCCATTGTACCAGATTTACGCAGTTTCTGCCACCCGGCGGCTGTTTTCCTTTCGTCATTATGACGGTGGATAACAGTACAGAACATCTGGGATATTTCCCTGAAATTCCAGATGCTCTGTACTGCTATCCGCAAATCCGGTATGTTGTTCTCTGAAAAATCATGTTGTTCGATTTTTTACAACCGGATGCTGTGGATAAATGCAGTAAAATAAAAATATCGCTTTTTTGACTGAAAAACATGGAAAAATTTTTCTCTATAATGCACAAACACTACATCAGTCTTTTGGGACTATCGTTTGGTCGGATTGGATGCTTCGGTATAATCTCCAGGCCCTGCATTAACATCGCATACTGCTCTGCCGAAATTTCCAGAGCTTCTTCTGCAGAACGCGGCCAGCTGAATGCACCATTATCTAATCTTTTGTAGAGAAGCAGAAAACCATCGCCTTCCCAGAGAAGACCTTTGATACGATTTGTTCTCTTACCACAGAACAGAAAAAGCGTATTTTTATCGTAAGGATCAAGTTGAAACCGGAACCGGATCATCGTTGCCAAACCATCTATGCCCCTGCGCAGGTCCGTATAGCCAGCTGCAAGGTAGATCTTTTTTAACCCGGTTGCATCATTCAGCATGAGCCAACACCTCCAGAATATTTCGGATGATATCTGCTGAAGTGTGGTTATAAATTTCAAGCGCCAGTCCTCTGGAGTTGCGGAGAACGGCTGCTGGTTTAACCCCGCAGGAATCTGCTGAGGGGATTGTTTCTGCTGCTGGCATTGGAAGTTCCACAAAAGCCGATTCTGGATTACAAGCTTCCAGGCATGCTTTTCTAACCCGGCGTAAGCGATAGTAATAATTCGCTTTGGTAATGCCATGTTCACTGCACCAGGTTTCAACCTTCATATCTGCAGGACGGCTCTGGCATTCCTGTATCTGTGCGGCCCACTGCCGTAACCGAACCTGCTCGGCTACCAAACTTGTTTGACTGCTCATAGTCTAACCTCCATAGTCGGTCAAAAAAGTTAAGTGCTCAACTTTTTTGACTCTGTGTTGTATGAGACTATTATTGCAGAAAATAAATCGTATGAACAGGTACTTGCTATGGTGCGTTTACGGCAGTCCTCACAGTATTCTACCCACAGAAGTTTTTTTGTTGGATCCATTCCGAAGGAGTTCTTTCCGAATGCAGTCGTTTGATTTGAAATTCTCATAAAGACAACTGATTATACATATCTGTATTAAAGTATGGCAGAAATTCGGAAATCAATTTCACGTGGAAAGTATTTCCAATTTTTTTGACATAAATGAGAGGAGCATCGCTCCATAGCTGACTAATCAATTATTCTGCGACACTCCCTGTAATAGTCCTACTAATACTATCTTAACTAAATGACATTGGTTCAAAACCGACTCGCTTCAAAATGTTAATTACTACTGTAATTCTTCCGGAATCTCTGGCTCATACCCTGCAATAAGAGAAGCGGCACCTGCACCAAAATTTGCAATTATCTCTACGAATGTAGCGACAACGGATAACAATACCTCCATGATTATTTCCTCCTTTTAATTTTTGTTAATATTATCAATACCGAAACAATCATCAATGCTGATACTGCCTCGGACATGACCCAAAATAATCCAAACCGTTGGTAGAAAAACATAGCAATCACGCTTAATATCAGACTGATATGAGTACGTACTCTATTTACCCTAAGACGTTTCGCGCTAAGTCTGCGATGTGGAGTTTGAACTGGAGCTTCTAACCATATATAGACTATATTGCACAGAAACAAAATCCATAAAACAGAAGGCTTTTCCGGAAGATATTCTGCCAACATCCGCTCTGCCAAATACGCAGCGTTCGTTATCAAAAAACAGCCTGCGTAATTCGGCGCATGATAACCACCTGCAAACAATCGGATTATAATAAAATAAGTTAAAAAAATCAACGTTTCCGGCAGAGCTTGTCCAATGATTCCCAGACAAAGAATAGTCCCTAATCCAAATGCCGTAGAATACAGTACTTCAAATCCATATTGATAAATTTTCTGCTTTTCTTCTGATACAGCCCTTTTATTTATTAAAAAAGCTGTACTCGCTTTACTTATATTGGTCAGCATGGTTTCTCCTTTTTCTTAACATCATATCTGACAATCTCTCAATTTTCCTTTATTGTCCGCAAAATACACCTTTTCGTCCGTAAATTATATTTTAACTATAAATGAGTAAATCCTAAATTTTGCACAAAAGAAAGACACCCTCTGCTGAATGATGTATAATTGAAGTGCGACCAACAACCTACTCATTCAAACAAGGGGGTGCCTGTTGCAGACATTATACATCATTCCAATAAGATTTACAATTACTTTAAAGCTCTCAACCTCAACTGTTTTTTATCCGATATTTACCTACAGCATTTTATGGCTATCATTCTTTCTGTCTTTTTGCGTGGATACCGTGACAAAACAACGGATTTCGCCTTGACCAGCCAACATCATAGAACGACTGTGGCTCACTTCCTGAATCAGGGAAAGTGGAATGATTTCCTTTTTCAGGATGCCCTAAGAAACAGCGTTGCGTATTTGATCTACCGGGAGGCGACTATTTCCGGTCAGCCTATCTTTTGCATTGTGGATGATACGATTGCTTCCCATACAAAGCCTTCGTCACAGACTTTGCATCCAATCGAAGCTGCGTATTTTCATCAATCTCATCTGAAAGGCAGACAGGATTGTGGGCACCAGATCGTGTCCGTCATGCTTTCCTGCAATGAAATCACTCTGAATTATGCCGTTATTCTGTATGATAAAACAAAATCAAAGATCCAGATCATACAGGATATTGCTGCAGAACTTCCTATTGCACCGGTAGTTTCCTACTTCCTTTGTGACAGCTGGTATACTTCAGCCAAAGTCATAGATTGCTTTGCTAAAAAAGGATTCTACACCATAGGGGGCTTTAAAAACCAACCGAATCCTCTATCCTTGCGGAATCCGCCAGAAAGCCAGTGTATTTGCCCTTCACTTACGGAAAACAGACCCAAACATCAGCTTTGTGACCGTTGATAAAAGGCAGTTTTACGTATACCGGTATGATGGAAATCTGAATGATGTTCCCAATGCAGTGGTCCTACTGAGCTATCCAGCAGAATGTTTTGGGATTCCAAAAGCACTGCGGATCTTTGTTTCAACAAATGCAGCATTATCCACGCAGGAAATCCTGAGACTTTATACCCAACGCTGGCAAATTGAACTGTTTTTCCGACAAAGCAGGAAAAAGCTTGGTCTGGATAAATATCAGCTGCGTTCCCAAAAAGGAATCCCGAGATACTGGCTGATGATGTCATTTGTCCATTATATGTGTTGCACTTGCAAAGAAACCTATTGCTCTTTTGATGAAGGCTATGCCTATATGCAACAGGAGCTGAAAGCAGAATATTTGAAGCATCTGTTTCGGGTAATAAAAAGCGGTGCCACTTTTGAAGAGGTCTTAGAGATTGCAGGGTAACTTTGTGCATTTTTTGATATTTGCTCATTTATAGTTTTAAAAGAAAATCAGTGCTTCTGCAGAACAAATTGAGTCATCAAACTTTAATTCAAAAATACCATCATACTTTTTTACACAATGCTCAACACTGCTAAGTCCGATCCCATGTATCCTTGAGTCCTTTTTGCTGGACACAAAAACTCCCTGTACACGTTTCGGTTGCATCTGGTATGGATTACGAATGGTAATAAACAGCATCTTCATTACTCTATTCAATTTTATCTCTATCCAACGTTTTTCTTTCTCTAGATAACTGCATGCTTCCATTGCATTATCTAAAAGATTTCCAAAAATAATATTGATGTCTGACTGCTCCAGTGAATCAGCATCACCGATTGCATCCATGTCAATAATCACTTTTATTCCATTTTTCTCAGCCTCATCCATTTTGTAATTTACAATAAAATCTATAGCCTGATTACCAGTAAAAGTTCTAAATGAACATTGCCGAAAAGTTCCCAACAGCTTTTCTAAATATGCTCGACAATTTTGATATTCCTCCTTCTCAAATAAGTGTAATAAATTCAATAAATGATAATTTACATCATGCACAGTTCTTTCGTTTTCTTTTTGTTTCTGACATATCTCCTCATAGTACTGCATATAAGATCGAACTTTCTCCTGCAATTCCGCCTTAGCAATCTCCGCATCTTTCCACCGTCTGTAAAAAAATAATAAAATTGCAACTGCCACACAGATTAAAACGTAAATACTCCACCCCATAAATGCATAAATACTTTTGAAATTATAAGTAATATACACAAGAAATACGCCTATAATCCCCGCCATGATAATAAATCTATATTTCTTCTTTATTACATATTCCTGTAAGTATTTTCTGAATAACATAGAAAATACCACCAGCAAAATTTTATCAAACAAAAGATAAAACTTTCTAATGTCTGAATCAGCTTTTACAACTTCCTGCATAAAAGCCTTATCAACAGAGAAAGTTCCCAATAAAGACATTGTAAAATAATCAAAAACCATAACCAACATCAAAAAAATACATACCAGCCACATCACATCCCGCCATTGTTCCCGGTATAGCATCCAAGTTACAATTGAACAATATAAAAGAAAAACGATAACAGGGCCAAAAGAAACCATCTGAAAGTGATTCGTCCAGATCGTAATTCCCGTAATTGGAATTGCCAAAAGCAAATTCCGCCCTATCATTCGCTTTTCCTCTGTTTTCTGTATAAAACAAAACGCACAGAAACACTCAATTAACGTGGCTATTATCTCCATTCCCCAACCCCAGCTCATTTTCGTTTTCTCCAAAATTCATTTAACGCCCTTTTTACTTCTCTATCATACGTACTGCCTATAGGAATTGTCTGAGCACTTTTCCTTAAACGAATCTCATTACCACAAATTTTTTCAATATAATGCATATTTACAATGTAGCCTCTTTCAACCATTATAAAGTAATCACAGATTTCCTGTAAATCTGTCAGAAGCTTATTTAATGCTTTTCGTTCTTTTGTTGTCTCGTTTCTGGTTACCATGACAGACATTTTGGATTCCTTATAACAGAAGATAATATCTTCACAATTTATTAGTATCTTCTTTCTGGCCGTAGAGATCGTATACTTGTCTTCCTTGGCTACATCTACTTCTTTTAAAGCCGCAGTCAGATATCGTTCAAACATTTCTTCCTCGCACCCTTTCATCAGATACCGGAATACCTTTAACTCAATTGCCTCGATCGAATACTGTAAATGTGATGAAACGATAATAATAATAGAATCAACCTGCGCCCCCGCCAATTCACGCATAACTTCTAAGCCATTGATCATTGGCATCTCTATGTCAAGAAAAATAATATCAAAATGAATTCCTCGTTCTATATCATGAAGGAGCCCGTCCGGGTTCTGATATGGTATTTCCAAAATGTCCGTATTATGTTTTTCTCTATAATAATTCAAATTCCGTACAAGTTCATCAATAGAGCTCTGCTGATCATCACATATTGCGATTTGATACATGGCTTCTCCCTCTTTCTCCATAAAAGCAGCTTCTACCTTTACAAAGTTTTTTCTAATCATAAATTTGTTTGGTCACTGAACTGACAAACTGTTATTTATAATATCATAAAATGCATTTTGAAGCCAGTCCCCAATACCTGAAGATAAGATGCCACAGTCTATTCTTCCTTCATTCCGCAGTCAAATGACAAATCATTCGCTAAACAAGCATTATGCGTTCTTGTCAATATTGATACAGTTCTTTATACTTTCCCCCCTTATCAATTAATTCTTTTGATGCCCCCATCTCAACAATTTCTCCATTTTCTAACACTATAATATAATTTGCATACCTCTCAATATTTTGCAAACGATGAACTATGATAATTCCTATTTTATCTCTAGTTTTCATTTCTGAAAAACACGCACAAAGCAATTCTTTTTCAGATAACGAATCTAATGATGCGCTGGGCTCGTCTAAAATATAGAGCTCCGCTTCTTTTGCAAACACGCGACTTAATGCTAGGCGCTGCCATTGTCCTATTGATATTTGTTTTCCCTTTTCAAACCAGTGTCCCAATTGCATCTGCAAAATTTTATTTCTGTCCTCTGCTGGAGATAATTTGTTCAATTTGAAAATATCATATATTTCATTAATTCTGCATTCATTATTGAGCAATTCTAAAGAACCATACATGATGTTTTCTGCAACGGTTGCCTCGTATTTTAGAAAATCCTGAAATAACCCTCCACATAAATTACGATAAGCTTTTATATCCAGTTTTCGTAGTTCGATTCCATTTATTAATATTTCCCCTTCATAATCTAGATATAATCCTAATAAAATTTTGCTCAACGTGCTCTTTCCACTTCCATTCGCACCTACAAGGGCAAACACATCCCCTTGTTTCATCGTAATAGCTGTCTGTTTTAGAAGATCTTTTTTACTGCATTTATATCGATAAGACAAATTGTTAATTTCTATTGATTCAAGGGATGTAATTTTGATACCACTATTGGTAGTTTCTTCTTCCGTTAAATCCAACAGCTGATATATCTGAGAAATATTTAGCTCATGTCTTTTTACCTCTGCGTATTTGGATAAAATATTTTTCACACTGGACTTGGCCTGAATAATTGAACGAGTATACGTTACAACACTTCCAATTAAAATCTCCCCTCCAATTCCCCGCAAAATAATATATAAAAAAATGCAACCATCTATTATTTGTTCAATAAGCGTAAATATAAGCATTTGAATGATGCTTTTTTTTGAAAGATTGTAATCCTGGTTATTAAATATATTTGTCAGTTTTTCAAATTCTGAAACAAAAAAATCTGCTAAATTATTTAGTTTCAATTCTTTTACAGCAACTCCATTAGTTAGCAAAAAACTCCAATACCACTGTTTTCGCTCATCTGGTGCTCTGTTATAAACAAGGGCAAACCTTTTATTATTAATTTTCACTGAAATAATATATTTAATAATTGGGACAAACAAAACACAGGGCAAAAGTTTAATGTCCAATGTAAACAAAATAAGCAAATACGATAGGGACGAAATCAAAACTCCTATTATCTGAATGCTAGTATTAACAAAATATATAATAGAACCATTTTCAGCATATTGAGCTCGACGAATCAAATCATACGTCTCACTAGCTTCAAAATCTTGTACAGAAAGCGATGCTGTTTTTAATAATAGTTTCTTTTTCAACCACAAATTAAAATTTAGTTCTACTTTTGATGTATACAAATTTGCCAATGCCTGAATAAAGCTTTGTATTAGATCTAAAAAAACATATATTAATATCAACTTTATAATATGCATAATATCAACAAAGGCTAACTGTAATGCATTAAGAATCATTTGCATAATCAACAAAGAAAGAACAGGGCTGACATTCAAAACAATTGTTAAAAATAATTGCACCCAGACATAGCATCTACTTAAAGATCCAATCAACTGAATAGCTTTTTTAAAAAAACGCAATGAACTAATTAAACCATTTTTTTTTTGCATATAAAAATCTACTTTCGTCATTTTATCATTAAAAGTCTACCAAAATCCCTATCATGTAATATAAATTCTAATAATCCCGCTACAAAACCACCAGCTCCTTGTAAAAGCGAAACATCCGCTTCAAAATACTGATCAATAATCTCAGATGTGCTTTTTAATCCATTTTCATAAAAAATATTTTTAGACTCTAAGACGCATCTATCTATAGGTGCATTTAATCTATTTGACTTATTTTCAGAATAGAAATAACTACCAATTGCCAGCATACTGGCATAACCATGACACAATCCTGGATTATCCAAGTGATAACTAGTTGTAGGCGCATCTATGATATCAGTTAAATAAGATTTATATTTTTGTTCGTTCAAATAATCATTACAATATCGTGCTACTAATTGCAAGCCACGCGCAACCGACACATTCCCATAACACCAACTAGAACGTTGTATTTTTAAAAGCGAGGCATATTTTGGTTTTAAATTGTAATAATATTCCCTCGGTGAAATGTAACATGGCCAGACAACTTTTTGATTTTGCATTGTCTCATATCTGTTATATAATTCTTGAATAGTATTTATTGCTTCATTCATTCCCTTAAGCTCTATCCCGTTTCTTTTCGCTTTTCCCAAAGCGATAAGTGGACCTAACATCCCATGTGATAAACTGAAATTCAAGTGTCCGTTTGGATATAATTTTCTTTCAAAATCCGTATATAAATTTGCCTTTGGAATATGGAATCTCAAAACCTGCTCTTTTTTGTATTGATACTTATCCGTCAGAGATGTTAAATATCTAACCAAAGGAAATAACAATTCTTCCTGTTTCTTACCAATTTCAGTATCTACGAGATACGATAATATACCAGATATTCCCCCTATGCAATCATAATGCGATGCATATGTACTTGGTTTTTCTTCCAACAACATTTGAGCTCGCTTTGATGCAATTTTAATCAACAAATCATTTAAACTTAAAGAAAATTTTTTCAGATTACCTGTATTTTTATTATATAAATCTACTGCAAAGGCCTGACGTCCAAGACTGCCAAACATACCTATCCGATATGGATTTATTCCATCTCTTTCAATTTCTTCCTTTATTTTTTTACATATAGAATAACCAACTTCTTCCCAAACAGGATCCTTTAGATAATCTATTGCATCCGAAATAATAATAAGCAAATCCATATAGCATTTGGGTGATAATTCCTCTTTTTTATATAAACTCAAAATATACTCAAAATAGCCATCAATAAAGTTGACAGACCATTTCTGCGACTCACTACCTTTCATGAAATAACACCTACCTTTATAAATTTAGTCCAAAAGAAACCAACGATATCAGCCATGAAACTCCAAAATAAAAAACAAATGACATAATTCCAGCTGTATTAAAAAAAACTACTAATCTACTTTTTTCAGAAATAATTTTTTCTAATAATTTCTTTTTACAATAATACAAATGTAAAAGTATATTCTTCTTACTACAGAGCAATAGCAGGATTAAAAGCATTAAAAAGAGTCCTGCATTTAATAACATGGTTAAAACCATATTCATTGAAAAGGAAAACAATTTATTTTCCCACAAGAAAATCTCCAGATTATGAATAACATGAAAAGTAATAGCATACCATAAATTTCCTGTGAGGCAGACCAAAACACCTGAAAAAAAACCAATCAAAAGAAATATTAATAATAACCCCTGACCATGCATTATAGCAAACAGTATAGTTGTTGCTAAAATTGCAAATCCCTCCCCATAAGACTTCAGCTTAGACCATAGAATTCCCCGAAAAATCCATTCCTCTACCAGAGGTCCCAGTATTACACCTGTGAAAATATCTAAACCACTGTGTAAACTTTTATCATTCATCATTACGATGTCTTGAAATACTTTTGCATACAAAAACAAAAAGAATGCACAAAAAACATGGGATAAAAATATTACAAATGCCGTTAATAAACCTTTTTCCAATACGGATAATTCATATTTGTTTTTAGAATAACATGTATCCAGCAAAGACAACCTTCCCCATTTTTTCATTCCCATCCATACGATACCAGCCCAAAATATATAAAAAGCCATATTTTCAGCAACAATCGGCATTATTCGCAAAAGTATTAGCGAACCCAAATACGCAATCAATAAGATCCATCCTATTTTGCCGGCAATTATTTTTAATTCACATTTCCTTTGTTCGTCCATCGTGCATATATTCTCCATATAAAAAAGTTGCAAGAAGTAAACTCATTTATTTAATACATTTTAATCACAATCTCTTAACAACGTGCCAAGCCATTACCTCTGCACGCCGTCATATCAGATGCTGAGCAATCACAAGAAAGTGGATTAGCTGCACAGGTTGCACAGGATTCAAATAATGAATCTACAAACTTTCCTGTAATATAGGAGCACCAAAATCCTGAAGTAACTCCCTTTGTTTCATTCTCTGCTGTTGAATCTACCTGAATAATATCTAAATCAAAATCATCAAAATGTCCCATAATTATCCTCCTAGTTTTAATTTGCTTCTTGCAACTTTTAAGCAAAAATTATACTATAACTTATTAAAAAACTCTTCACGTTTCTTTAATGTTCGAATAGCAATCCTGATTAGTTGCAGATATTTTGCTTCTAAATTTCTCTTTCCAGTTAAGCGGTTACAGAACATGTGGCATATTGAAAGCAAAATGTGTTGTTTTGTCTCAGTTAATGTAGGTGCAAAATACAATGCTTTTTTCAGGAATTGTAACTTTTCTTTTCTTTTTAAATAAATTGACAAACTTTCTTTTAATCGCTCATCAATATTTTCTATAGCTCCCTTTAAGGTATTTTCTACTATTTGCATGATAAAATCTTGCTTTTTTCGAAATTCTACATTATAGGATTTATCCTCTTCTGGTAATTGCAAAACCTCATATAATTCATTTCTGGAATCTGTTAACTCTAGCAAAATAGACAAAATACCAAAAATGTATAAGATCTGTTCCTCATTTTCACGCTCTAGCTTAAACATTCTCAATAAAGAAACTACATATTGGCTATCACCGAAAAATACATCTTCTACTGCTGTTATCACTGATGTTCCACCATACCTATTAAGCTCTCTATCATATGTATCAAATGTAACTCGATATATTAACTCTTCTTTTTGTAAAAACCTTATCCATGTAAGAACTCTCGGCATATATTTATACATTTTATTTTCAGAATCAAATTTGATTCTGAGCCGTAAATGCGGAGCATCATCTGCATATCGTAAAAAAAAATATCTTTCACATTCTATGTCATCCAGCAACTCTTTTAAACACTTTATTAAAATCATGTTCTGCCTATTACGTGCTCCATAAAGTTTTAAATACATCCAGCCGTTCTCACCCAAATAAAATTTTTTGTTATCTGCTTGTAAAGAACGTTCTATACCTACCTTTGTATTTAATTCTTTTTCATTAATGTACCTGCCTTCTTTGCACAAAAATGAAAACGTTATTTCAGACATGTATTTATTATCTCTTCCATCTGACACAACCTGCGAGTTTAACATTCCCTCGGGAACTTCACTTATTTTTACAAAAGAGTCCTTTCTGGCGATTGCATAGATTAACTTTACACCCCACTTCTTTTTTCTATTTAATAATAGACGGTTATCTTTTTGGTAGACTAAAATATAATCGTCCATTTCATATTGATTTGCTAACTGAGTAAAGGCTTCTTGAAATTCCTCTAAGCAATCCAGCTTATCGTTATGAAAACTAAACTTCCAAGTTTTTGGAGAAATTACTACCCCTTCTAATAAGATTCTTGGAGTATATATATACTCATTCTTAGTAAGATTAAAGATACGAGATAATGGCTTATCTTCATATTCATCCGAAATATCCTTTAACAATCTAAAAAGTGGACTATTTAATTCTGGATTTACCATATTATCGGTTACGATCTTGATATGTTTCTTTAATTTAGACGAATATATATACAGCTCTCCGTGAAACGACAGGCCAATACTTAAATCATATGCAGAAAGTATCCCTTCCTTCTCTTCGGAGCAGCCATCTAAGACAACACAATAATTATAGTTTTTATTCGTATTTACTAAATTCCCCAATCGTCCAGCACTAAAGCTTTCTCTTATCTCTACTAATTCGTAATAATTACTAGTTAAATCAATTTCCTCTTTGTACAGGGTATTATAGTTATTCATCAGTTGTTCATCGAGTACCGATGAAAATCTTTGAAACATTGCTCCAGCTTGTATTGCCCCACCATTTGGTGCTACTGTTAAATTGCAGGTTTCATGACCATTATCCGTGAACTTTTGAGAAACATAGAAATTAATATCAAATGATATTGCATGGCAGTTATCATTCTCATTCTGAGAGATATTACTAAAATCCTCTTTAGCTAAAGAAATACTTTCTTTGCCTAATTTTACAGCAGTCTGAATTTTTTGATCTATAATATTTTTTATTTCTTTTTCTCTTGCACTTACATTATATTCAGAAACCCCAACATACTGTAATCCATTAAAACCATTAACATTAATAATATCCTTGAGATTTACTTCAACACCATATCCAAACGCTTCAATAAAAGCTCTTTTAAATGCACCCAAATGTGTACTTTCACCGACTGCGACAGGTATCAAACTTAGCGTATTAACAAACTTTTCGACTTGCTTTTTTACCGCACCTGATAGGTTATTTTCATTCATTTTCAAACCCTTATTCACAGCAATGTAATTTTTCTTGCACACCAAGGATTCCATAAGAGCATAAATTTGCTCTAAAATTTCCACTTTGCTTTCTTCCATCTTATACTCATTAAATAATCTAATTAATTCTTTTATAACCAGAGTATACTTTTCTGCAGCCGGTATTCTCTTTATAATATTATAAAGATACTCTAAAGTATTATTATGATAAGGCGGAATCCTTAAATTGGTATACAAATATTCATTTTCCAACAGCATCATTAATGTTGTATCAATCTTTTTTTTCGATACATCCGGATATTTTTCCTGAATTACTTGTTTTAATTCAGAATATGGAACCAATTTTCTGGCTAACTCTTCAATGAGAGAAATCAACTTCGTATACCGCATATCTTTATTAACATTGCTGATTTGAAACACATTTTCTCCGTGATTTGTATATGACGGATTAACAATGCGGCTACCAAATGAATAACACAATGGGTTGAATCTAACCTGCAGGGAATTTAATATATTTATATCACGCTCCAAAATGTGAATTAAACAATATAACCATTCCACATCAACCTGAATATCTCTAATATATTCTTTTTCGTCAAAAACAAGCTTACTTTTATCCGCAAATTCGCCTAATGCAACTCCGGCAAACATTCCATATGGAGTAGGACGAGTGCTGGATCTGATCGAATACTTAATAATACTTTGTTCAATATTACGTAATTTTTTCTCTGTTTTAGGCATGTTGACTAAGCTGTTAAACAGATCGGGACTTGCAATTATAATTGCCTCTTTAAACAAATTACAGTTAAATCCGCTACTGTTAAAATAAGGCAGCGTTGGATGTTCAACCTCAGCAAATTCTTGAAACATTTTAGCTGGCAAGCTCGCAACTCTTATCATGAATTGATTTCTGCAATAGTATTTCATAAAATATCCTACTCGTATTATATAGTAGTAGTGTTTATAGTCCCTCTCCAAGGACTGTTCGCTGTTCCAATATATATACCTCTGATAGCCAACACTTTAAGATTGCTTGGCTGAATAAGGAATTCGAGAAAATACCTTCCATCTTCTATAGATATTTTTTCAATAATAGCATTCTATTTCTGAAAAAATATCATTTTGTCCTCCAATTACCTTTTTTTGTCCCCCAATTAAACGCACAAGATTAAGAGACTTTGTAGACAGAAAAACGATCAACTCCATTTCTGGTCTTGGTCTTGAAATTACCATTGTATCCGCTATGGCAACCATCGATTTAAAAATGGTATCCGCATTATTTATTCCAATCCTTGTCATCAGTGCTGTCATCGTTGCTCTTACCGCTGTATGGACTTTAAGTTTCTGCAAGATGTGGCATCGTTCCAATTGGTTTGAGAAATGCTGCGGTTCCTTCGGTGCAGCTACTGGTTCAGTTCCTACCGGTCTTGCACTAATTCGTTGCGTTGTTCCGGAAGGAAAGACTGACGCTACCGATACATTAGCTGTCGGAAACTCAATCTGGGCGACTGTCTACGGTTCCATGCCTGCAATCGTTCCAATGCTTGCAGTAACTATGGGCATGATTATTCCTATCGGCATCGGCGCTGCCATGATGATCGTACCGCTCATAATTGGTATGATATTTTTCCGTAGAAAATAACTTTTTGTGACATTTTGCCCTCTTTTTATCCGCATCCCGCGCCTTCTACTTCCAGCAGGATGCGGAATCATTATTTTATCGAAAACAAAGGAGATCCATTATGAAATTACCATCTTCCATCACCTTATGCGAGGTCGGTCTCCGGGACGGACTTCAGAACGAAGCGACACTGCTTACCGTCCGCCAGAAAGTTGCTCTTCTTCTCGGTCTCATCGACGCCGGATTTAAAGTTATCGAAGTCGGCTCCTTCATGCACTCGAAAGCTGTTCCGCAGATGGCAAACACAGATGAAGTCTACAAAGCGATCGGCGATATTCCAGGCGTGGAACTCCGCGCCCTGATCCCGAATCTTCGCGGAATCACCCGTACCATTGACTGCAGATGTAAAAAAGTAAAATTAAATGTGTCCGCCAGCCGTATGCACAACTTAAAGAACCTGAACATGACGCCGGAACAGAGCGTCGCTGGATTCGCCTTCTGTGTGGAAGCAGCAAAGGAAAACGGAATCGCAATCTCCGGTTCCATCTCCATGCCGTTTGCCTCCCCGTGGGAAGGAAGAACTCCCGTTGAAGATGTAGATGCGATCATCGAGGCATACTTGAACGTAGGAATCAATGAAATTTCCCTCTCCGATGCGTCCGGAATGGCTGTTCCGAATCAAGTCTACGATCTCTACTCCCATGTGCGCCAGACTTACCCGGAGTGTTCCTGGTGGCTCCACTTTCACAATACCCGCGGTATGGCGATGGCAAATATCCTCTCTGCTCTGGAAGCCGGAATGACCCAGTTTGACAGTTCCTTCGGCGGACTTGGCGGCTGCCCCTTTGTTCCTGGCGCAGCCGGAAATATCTCCACAGAGGACGTGCTCCACATGTGCGAGGAATCAGGGATCGAGACCGGAATCGACATCACAAAGGTCATCGCACTCTCAAAGGATCTCCGCGCACTTCTCGGTCACGACATGGACAGCTATATTCTTCGCGCCGGCCGCTCCAGCGATCTGATCCGTTCCAATCAGTAACTTATCCGCAGGAACTGTTTACTGCAGCCTTTCACGGTCATACAAGAGTCAGCATATTCCGCGGCAGTGCATTTCTCCTACGCTGCCCGGAATTTCCAAATATCTGTTTTGTTACATCTCTTAATGCGAAATCATATTCTCCACAAAGATCCCATATCCCCTCGTCGGATCGTTGATAAACACATGGGTCACAGCACCGATGAGTTTGCCGTCCTGGATAATTGGTGAACCGCTCATACCTTGAACAATGCCGCTTGTCAAATTTAAAAGTTCCTCATCTACAACACGAAGAACCAGACCTTTATTTTTCTGAATGCTGCCGTAATCCACCTTCTGGATTTCGATCTCATAGTCTTTTACTTCCCCGGATACGTTGCTTCGGATGTACGCCGTTCCTTTGTGGATATCCTGGCGAAAGCCGATGGGGATCGCGTCAGCTTTTATGGAATCCAGGAAATGGCGGTTTACGGTTCCGTAGATCCCTTCTGTCGTATTTTCCGTCACTTCGCCTAATTTCGTCCCTTTTCCGTAATAGATCACTCCGGACATGACTCCCGGCTTTCCGGTCTGGCCTTTTTCGATTCCCAAAATCTGGGTCTCGTAGAGCTCTCCGCCCTCAATATCCACCAGATCCCCGGTATCACTGTCACTGATCCCGTGTCCCAGAGCACCGAAATTTCCATTCATATCCACATAAGTCATTGTCCCGATCCCCTGAGTATCATCCCGGACCCAGGCGCCAAGCTTATAGCTTCCGTCCTCCGCGAGAACCGGCGTCATATCCACCTCGATCTCCCGGCCGTCCCGCCGGATCCCGAGAACTAATGTCTTTCCTCCCGACGTGCTCACCGCGTCCACCAGGTCATTCTTATCTTCCAGGTCTTCTCCATCCACAGTCTGGATATAATCCCCGGATTTCAAAATTCCATAAGCCGGTTCCACCACATTCCCTGTATCGTTTGTAACCTGCCCTGTCCCGATCACCATAACACCTCTGGACTTTAAATAGATTCCCACCGGCGTTCCGCAGGGAATAGCGTAAGATCCGTCCACCACATCCACCTGGATATCTTTCATTCGGATAAGTCCCAGGAATTTCATCCCGACCCGGTAGCTTCCTTCGTTTTTCCCGTACATGGAGATGGCGTCTGGGCGCTCGATCCGGATCATTCCTTCCGGGATATCCGAGGCATTCTTTAGGACAACTTCCTCGCTGTCACTCTCAAAGGTCACTCCCGGAGGAAGTGCAAAATGAAAGACTTCTTCCTCATTGACTACCAGATTCAGCTGATCCGGCACCGCGTACCGGATATATACCCAGGAAAATCCGATCGTGAAGATCAAAGAGATCCAGAACACCCGGATCAGGATCCGTCGAAACGACTCTTTTTTCATCATGGCAGCTCCTCCTTTAATGATTCTTTATCCGCAGCACGGCTGTTTTGCCTACGCCGCAGTTTCTTGAAGCTGCCAGCTTCCTTTTTATCGTTTCCATTTTGTTCCACGACCATTCTGTTTCATCTGACTTTCCCCAGTCATTCTCCGCCGTCAGATAAACTCACCGTGGCCGACAATCATATTTTCCGGATCATCTTTGCGCAATTGCCGCAAAAATAATTATTAAGAAGGAGAGGCAGCTTTTTGCTCCTCTCCTAGTATGTGATGCTTTCCTGTTTTCACCCTGTCAGTTTTTTCTCATTCTACCGATTCATCCCGCTGCCTGAAGCACGGAGGGATCTGCCTCTGAAACAGCCTGAAGATCACCTGGAAAATCTGTTTCTGAAGGATCTGCCACTGCAGGATCCATTCTCAAGCTCTGCGCTTCTGCATCCGCATTCAGCCGACTCTTCGTCTCTCCCGCCAGCCGTTTCATCTCCTCGGCGTTTTCCCTTACCTTCTCCGTGATCTCCGCGCCGCCCAGGAGTCTCGCAAGCTCATCCACCTGGTCATTCTCAGTAAGCTTTCTGATCTTCGTTGCGGTCACGCCGTTCTCCACAGATTTTTTGATTTCAAAGTGCGTATCAGCCATCGCCGCAATCTGCGGGAGATGGGTAATGCAAAGCACCTGATGCTTTCTCCCGATATAGGACAGGCGCTCCGATACCTTCTGAGCCGTCCGTCCACTGATACCGGTATCAATCTCATCGAATATCAGGGTCGGAATATCGTCCGTATCCGCGAGGACCGTCTTGATCGCCAGCATGATTCTTGAGAGTTCGCCGCCGGAAGCAACTTCCCCCAGCGGCCTTGGCGGAATACTTCCCGGATTTGTGGAGATCAAAAACTCCACCTCATCGGAGCCAGATGCCGTAAAGTGATCCGTCTGGTGTACATCCACCCGAAATTCCACATGAAGGAAGTTCAGGTCCTCAAGCTCCTCCGTGATCCGGCTCTCCAGAACCTTCGCCGCTTTTTCTCTCTCCTTCGAGAGCCGTCCGCAGAGAAGTCCCAGAACCCGCTTCTGTTCCTCAAACCCGGCTTTTGCGGCAAACGCCAGTTCCGCATAGTTTTCCAGTTCCGCAAGCCGTTTTTTCTTATCTTCCAGACTATTTAAGACAGCTTCCTCGCTGTTTCCATATTTTGCCATAATTCCACGAACGAAATCCAGACGCTCCTCCGTCTGCTTAAAGTCTTCCCCTGAAAACTCCATCTCATCCATATAGTCGGAGATCGAACGGCCAAGATCCGCCAGGATACTCTCCGCGTCAGAAAGTCCCTCCGCGATCCCGGACAATCTCTCATCGTAGGACGCAACGCTCTCCACTTCGCGGTACGCGCGCCCGATCATATCCCCATCCACAGCCTGATACGCGCCCTGCAGACTCTCCATAATCTTCTGACCGTGGGAGAATTTGCGGAATTTCGCCGCAAGCTCCTCCTCTTCCCCCGGTTTCAAAGCCGCATTCTCGATCTCGTCGATCTCGAATCTCACAAAATCAAGTTCTCTCTTCCGGCTCTCCTCATCCAGGGAGAAACCGTCGAGTTTTCCCTTTAATTCCAGATATTTCCGGTAACTCTCCACCACATTTCGTCTTAACATTCCCGTCTCTCTCCAGGAATATTCATCAAGGATCTCCAGATGCTTCTGTTTATGAAGCAATGACTGGTGTTCATGCTGTCCATGGATATCGAGAAGCTTTCCAGTTACGGCTTTTAAGCGCGCCGTCGTCACCGTCTCGTCATTGATCCGGCTGATACTTCGCGTCTGGGTGATCTTTTTTGAGATGATCAAAAGACCATCTTCATCCGGATACACATCCATTTTCTTTAATTCTTCCCGTTTTTTCTCGTCATCAACCGAAAAGATAAGCTCAATATACGCATACTCTTCCCCACGTCTGATCATATCCCTTGACGCTTTCGCGCCTAGTGCCAAGGCAACAGAGCCAATGATGATCGACTTTCCGGCTCCGGTCTCACCGGTCAGAATATTTAAACCGTTTCCAAACTCCACGTCCGCCTGCTCGATCAGAGCAAGATTTTTAACATGTAAACCAACAAGCATCCTGTTCCCTCGCTTTCCCTCTATAAAAACAAAACATTTGTTCGATTTGGTAAGACGAGTATAGCACACATGTGTTCGATTGTCCAGCATTTTTCGAACAGTCGTTCTCTTTTTTCCGTTCTGTTTCCTAAAAAAGACCCTGCAAAGCAAAACCTGGTAATTATCCCGGTTCTGCTCCGCAGGGCTCAATATTTCTACAATATTCTGCCTTAGACAAAAAGATCCAAAGCCTATTTTCCCTCCACGATCTTCTTCAGCTTATCCATCAAAATGATCGTATCATCCACGGTCCGCACCGCACACATGATCGTATTGTCACCGGCCACGCAGCCGACGATCTCATGAAAACCGATCACATCCAGTGCCTCAGCGACTGCCATCGCCATACCGGAAACCGTCTTGATCACAAGAATATTCTGTGCCATGTCCATGGACACATAGCAGTCCCTGAAAATACGGATATATTTCTCGCCAAAATCTTTCTGATGCTGCATGACCGCATAGCACTGGCGGCCATTTTTTCCAGGAGCTTTCGTGAGCTTCAGTTCACGGATATCCCTCGATACTGTCGCCTGTGTCACATGATATCCGGCCTTTTTCAGATACTCCGCAAGCTCCTCCTGCGTCTCGATCTGATATTTTCCGATCAGCTCCACGATCTTACTGTGTCTGTCAACCTTCATGTCTGCTGCCCCTTTCTGATCTCGTCCTGTATCAGTGTCCAGTTCACTTCTTTTGAAGTGATCCGCACACCGCCCTGCGTGTCCTGCAGCGCTATTCCGCTGTAAATTCACGCGTCGTACATCTTCATCTTTAAAATATCAAGGAATGACCGGTGATCAAGCTTCACAACTCTTGTCACCGTCTCTGCCTTTGTGATCTCAATATAATCCCCATTTTCCAGCCGCACTAACGTGTCGCCGTCAAAAGCCGCCACCTGACTGCCCCGGTTTGTTGCCGGGATCTCGATCCTGATCCGGCTATCCGCTCCGAAAACGATCGTTCTCGACGTCAGCGTATGCGGGCAGATCGGTGTAAGGATCATCAGCTGTCCGTCCGGCTGGGCAATCGGTCCCCCCGCCGACAGATTGTACGCTGTGGATCCCGTAGGAGTCGCAACGATCATACCGTCAGCGCTGAATTCATTTAGGAACTGTCCGTCCACGTAAAGCTTTAGCTTTAATACCCGTGGATCTCCGTCCCTTGTCAGGACGATATCATTGAGCGCAATGCTCTCTTTCACCGGCCTTGCGTTCCGGTAAACACAGCCCTTCAACATCATGCGTTCCTGAAGTTCATAGCAGTCCTCCAAAAGCGCATCCAGAAGCTCCTTTACATCGCCTTCCCGGCCGGTCTGGGTAAGATAGCCGAGGCCGCCGAGATTGATACCGATCATCGGAAGTTTTCTCCCTGCAAGATCCCTTGCCGCCTGGATCAGGGTTCCGTCCCCGCCCAGCGTGATGACACATTCGGTATCCGCAGGTACCTCCTCCGGATCCGTGTACGGATTTCCATGTCCGGACACGCTTTTCCCCACGGAAACTCCCGCGTCGTGAGCTTTCAGGTACTTTTCAATAGCCGCCTGCATATTCTTCGTATTCTCTTTGTCAGGATTTGCAACGATGTAAAATTTCTTCATAAAATTATGCCTGTTATGCCTTATTTATCCAGTGTCTCGTGTGCCTTTTCAACGATCTCGGAAGCGCCGATGGTGTCGTTCGCAAATGTACTTCCATCCGTGCAGTTTCTTAAATGGAGCAGATATTCGATATTTCCCTCCGGCCCCTTGATCGGGGAGAATTCCAGATGGAGGGTCTCAAAACCGATGCTGCCCGCAAAGGAGGCGACCATCTCAATGACCTCAAGATGGACGGATTTTTCGCGGACAACCCCCTTCTTTCCGACCTTCTCACGCCCTGCCTCAAACTGCGGCTTAATTAAGCATACGACCTCTCCGTCCGGCTCCATGAGCGCCTTCACCGGCCCCAGGACCTTCGTCAAAGAAATAAAGGAGACGTCAATGGATACAAACTGGATCCTGTCCGGGATCTCCTCCGGAGTCACATAACGGATATTTGTCTTTTCCATGCAGACCACGCGCTCATCATTTCTGAGCTTCCACGCCAGCTGTCCATGCCCCACATCCACAGAATAAACCTTCACTGCCCCGTTCTGAAGCATGCAGTCCGTAAATCCGCCCGTGGACGCTCCGACGTCCATACAGATCTTTCCCTCTAATGTCACGCCGAAATGTGTCATGGCCTTCTCCAGTTTCAGTCCGCCGCGGCTCACATATTTTAATGTGGTTCCGCGCACCTCCACGTTCGCTGTCTCGTCGAACATGGATCCCGCCTTGTCTTCCTTCTGTCCATCCACATAGACGATGCCGGACATGATGACCGCCTTCGCCTTCTCTCTGGACTCCGCCAGATTTCTCTTTACCAGCAGAACATCCAACCGTTCTTTCATTGGCTTTGCTCCTTATCTCTTCTCGTTTAAAAATTCCGTCTCAATGCGTCTGATCACAGAATCGCTGTTGATTCCAAGCATCTCCCTGAGCACAGAAACGTTTCCGTGTTCTACATAGGCATCCGGAAGCGCGATCTGGATCACGCGGATCTCCGGGTGTTTTTCATGGATATATTTTGTGACATACATGCCCATGCCGCCGCGGAGAACATTCTCCTCCATGGTGACGATCAGTTTATGCGTCTTGCAGAGACGATCGATCATATCCGTATCGAGCGGCTTTACAAATCTCGCGTTCACTAAGGTACAGGGCTGTCCTTTTTCCTTTAATTTTTCCCGGACGTGTTCGCCGGTACTCACCATGCTTCCGAGGGCAAAAAGTGCGATTTCCGACTCCTCGTAGAGCATCTCCGCCTTTCCATATTCGACAGGAGCGCGAAATTCTTCCAGTCCGCGGTACGCCTGTCCTCTCGGATAACGGATGGCGAGGGGCGCATCAAAATTCACGCCGAACTCCAGCATGTCCTGAAGCTCCCAGCAGTTTTTCGGCGCCATAATGTTCATTCCGGGCACAAGACTTAAGAAGGAAATATCAAAAATCCCCTGATGCGTCTCCCCGTCGCTTCCGACAAGACCAGCCCGGTCGATGGCAAACAGGACCGGAAGATCCTGAATACAGACATCGTGAAGCACCTGGTCATAGCCACGCTGTAAAAAAGAAGAATATACCGCAACTACAGGCTTCAGTCCCGCTGCCGCCATGCCTGCCGCCGATGTCACCTCATGGGCCTCCGCGATTCCCACATCAAAGAACCGTTTTGGGAATTCCTTCGCAAACTTCGTGAGTCCTGTTCCGTCCGGCATGGCTGCTGTCAGAGCCACAATTCTTTTATTCTTTCCGGCAAGTTCGCAGATCTTCTCTGAGAATACATCCGTGTAGCTCGGAAACTCCTTTTTCTTTAAAGGATTTCCGGTCTTGATATCGAATGGTTCCACACCGTGGAATCTCGCCGGATTTTCTTCCGCCGGCTTGTAGCCTTTTCCCTTTTTCGTGATAACATGGACTAAGACCGCATGCTGGACGCGCTTCGCCTCCTTAAATACACGGATCATTTCCTGAACGTTATGGCCGTCCACAGGCCCCAGATACGTGATCCCCATGTCCTCAAATAACATTCCCGGAACAAGGAACTGTTTGATCCCGTTCTTTAACTGGTACAGACCGCATGCCAGCGGTCTTCCGATCACAGGGATCGCGGAAAGTGTCCGTTCCACTCGGAGCTTTAGCTCCGCATATCCTTCTTTTGTGCGGACACTGCTGAGATATTTCGACATTCCGCCCACGTTCCTGGAAATGGACATCTCATTGTCATTCAGAACAATAATAAAATTTTTTCTGATCTGGGCCGCGTTGTTCAATGCCTCATATGCCATTCCGCCGGTCAGGGCACCGTCTCCGATGACCGAAATCACCGAATAATCTTCCTCTGTGATCTCTCTCGCCTGGGCGAGACCGAGACCCGCAGAGATGGAGGTGGAGCTGTGTCCTGTGTCGAAGGCATCGTAAGGGCTTTCCTTTCTCTTCGGGAATCCGCTCATTCCGCCAAACTGGCGCAGGTCATCAAAACCGGCTTTTCTTCCGCTTAAAAGCTTGTGGGTGTAGGCCTGATGGCCCACATCCCAGACGATTTTATCCTTTGGAAGGTCGAACGCCAGATGCAGCGCCATCGTAAGTTCCACAACCCCGAGGTTTGAAGCGAGATGACCGCCTGTTTTACTTATTTTTTCAATCAGGAACTGGCGGATCTCCCGCGCAAGCTCTGGATACTGGTCTTCTTTCAGTTTTTTGATGTCCGAAGACTGTTTTATATGATCAAGCAGCATGTTTCCAGACTACTCCCTTACATATTTTATATAGTGATTAGTTTTTCCTATTCACGAGCATTTCAATAATATTGTACAGAAATTCATTTTTTCCCGGCAGTCCCGCAAGTCTTCCTGCTGCCCGGTCAGAAATTTCCTTTACATCCCGTTTTGCCTTTTCAAGGCCTTCTAAGGTCACATAAGTGGTCTTTTCGTTCTTTTCATCGCTCAGAACCGGCTTTCCAAGCTCTTCCTGAGTGCTCGTCACATCGAGGATATCGTCCTGAATCTGGAACGCGAGACCGACCTCGGAGGCCATCGTTTCCACCTCTTTGATCTCTTCCACGGTCGCGCCCGCAAGAACTGCACCGATCATCATAGAGGCCTCGAGGAGAGCACCGGTCTTTAACCGGTAGATGAAATCAAGTTTTTCTCTCGGAACCGCCTTTCCGGTGAGCTCCACATCGACGGTCTGTCCGCCGATCATGCCATAGATTCCGGTCTTTTCTGCGAGGATCCCGATGGCGCGGCCGACTTTTGCCGGATCAGCGCCCATGGAAAAGGCCTTTGACGCAGTCTCGAACGCGTAGATCATCAGCGCATCACCCGCCAGCACTGCCATATCATAGCCGTAGGCTTTCCAGGTAGTGAGTTTTCCGCGGCGGTATTCGTCGTTATCCATGCACGGCAGATCGTCATGGATCAGGGACGAGGTGTGGATCATCTCCATGGCCGCCATGAACGGCTCGATCTCCGGACCGTTTCCGCCGAACAGACGGTACACTTCCCGCATGAGAAGCGGCCTTAAGCGCTTTCCACCTGCTTTTACACTGTAATTCATTGCCTCAAAGATCGTCCTCTGATGTCCGGTCTCCCCCGGCAAATATGAATATACGACTGTCTCAGTCTCCTTGACCGCCTGACTGAACCTTTCCTTAAAATTGTCCGCCATTTTCCTTTTCCTCCGTTTGATCTCCACTCAAAACAAGGATCTTTTTTTCGATCGTCTCAATTTTTTCGTTACAGCTCTTTACAAGCTTCATGCCCTCTTCATAATCAGCGAAAGCGTCCTCCAGAGATCCGTCTCCCTTTTCCAGCTTTCCGATGATCCGGTCGAGAGCCGCAAATGTCTCCTCGACATTCATCTGTTTTCTTGTCTCGTCATCCATATGATTCCTCACTGTGGCAGCATATCCTGCCGTATCGTTCTATTTTCCTACTTGAATTATTGTTTAATTATTCGTGAAAATTGGTGCGATAGATAATATTCTGTGGTGGATTCCTACCGATACTTCTCAACATGATCTACAACAGCCCCGATTCGACCGTCCTTCACCCGGACCGTGATCCGTTTTCCGGCTTCCGCCTGTTCCACAGTCTCCAGACGTTTGCCATCCCCGTCCGTGATAAATCCGAATCCGCCGCTGATCTTCTTTAACGGGGACAGTCCCCACAGACGTTCACTCTTCACCGCAAGATTTCTCTTATCAGCCGCAAGCCGGTCCGCCATGGATCTTCTGAGCAGTGTCTCCGCATTCTGCAGATCACGTCTCGTCTCCTGCTGCCGCTCTGCGATCAGACGTAAAAGTGTATCTTCCGCGTCCGCCAGCCGTTTTTTCTTCTCATTCAGCTGGCTCTTCGGGTCATAAAACCGCAATGTCAGCTCATCATGCTTTAACCTGCTTTTAGCCCGCTCAAGACTTGTACCCATCTCCTTCATCAGGCGCTGTTTTCTCGCATTCAGATCCATCCGGAACTGGAAATAATCAAATACCGCAAGCTCTGCCGCCGCTGACGGAGTCGGTGCCCGAAGATCTGCCGCGTAATCCGCGATCGTCACATCGGTCTCGTGACCGACTGCGGAGATCACCGGCGTATTGCATGCGAAGATCGCTCTGGCGACTTCCTCCTCGTTGAAGGCCCAAAGGTCTTCGATCGAACCGCCGCCGCGCCCGACAATCAGGACATCCAGTCCCATCGCATCAAGCGTCCGGATTCCTTTTACGATGCTGTCCTTTGCGCCGTCTCCCTGAACCAGGGCCGGGTAGAGGATCAGCTGGACATATGGATTCCGTCTGTGGGAGATATTCATGATATCCCGGATCGCAGCTCCCGTGGGCGCTGTGACGATTCCCACGGTCTTTGCGAACCGCGGGATCGGCCGCTTATACTGCGGGTCAAACATCCCCATCTCTTCCAGGTCGTTTAAGAGTTTTTCAAATCTCAGATACAGGTCTCCGCGCCCGGAAAGTTCGATTTCTGACGCGTAGAGCTGGTATTTTCCGTCCCGCTCGTAGACATCCACAGTTCCTTTTACAACAACCTGCTGTCCCTCGGCAAGCTTAAAGTTGAGGCCGCGGCGCTGGCTTGCAAACATGACAGCCTGAAGTGTTCCGCCGCCGTCTTTCAGCGTGAAATAGATATGTCCGGAACTGTGATACTTACAGTTGGAAACTTCCCCCTTCACCGACAGGCGGCGAAGAAGGAAGTCCTGTGCAAACATATTTTTGATGTATGAATTTACCTGTGCAACAGAGTAAACACCTGCCATCGTTTAATTGCCTTTCTGGATCAGTTTTGCAAGGATACCGTTTACAAATGCCGGAGCTTCATCTCCGCCGAATTTCTTTGCGAGTTCAACCGCTTCGTTGATGGCAACCTTCTCCGGGATCTCCTCATCATATTTCATCTCGAACACTGCAAGACGTAAAATCGTAAGCTCAACTTTACCCATACGTCTTGTTCTCCAGCCTTCCGCGATCTCGTTGATCTTTTCATCGATCTCCGGGATCAGTTCCATGATCTTCTCGACGCGTTTTTCGAGATATGCGCGGTCCTCTTCTTTCTCAAACGGATCATGAAGAATCTCATCTTTTCCGTCTTCGCCGGTCACATCCTCCTTCGGCGCTTCAAAATATCTCTCTAACTGCTCTTCCTTCTCCTCTGCCGGGTAAAAATCCTGGCAGAACAGCATTTTAAAACAATGTTCTCTGGCTTCCCTTCTGGTCACTTTTCTACCTCCGTTTATCTGAACGGGCCGACGGGCTTTTCCGTCAGTCCGTGCTGCTCTGATTATCAATCTCTGAACTGCTCTTTTGCAGCCATGCTTCCGAAAAAGCTGCCTTTTGCAGCTTCTGCAGATGTGAGTGCAGAACAGAGTACTCCTAATTTAGGATTATACGTAACTATTCAGTACCTTCATAGTTACGTGCAAAAATCCATTCCAGATCAGCTTCGCTGATGGGATTTTTGCCTTCCAGCCTATGTTTTCTTACGGTCAGCGCAGCAAGTGCGCAGACCTACTGAACAGTTACGATTATACATGAAAATGTATATTTTCACAAGTCCTTATGTGAGAGATGTTTCTTTTATCCTTGTGGTATGGTATACTCTTTCTGATCCCTTCAGAATTCCAAACTTACCTCAGAAAGGAAAATAATACAATGAACAAAGTAAAATACCTGCCGCTCATCATCCTGTGCATGCTATTAACCGGATGCGGCAATAAAAATAATATTTCGAAGGAAGTCTCCACAGAAACAGCCGTACATACTTCCGAAGTCGAATTAAAAACGGCAGTGGAAACAGAGTCAGAAAGCACCTCTGAATCTGACACGAAAACAGTGGCAGAAGAAAGCTCTGAAACCGATATGAAAACAGAAACCAGCCCTGCTGCCAATACTGACACCGAAAATACGGCTTCTGAGACAAAATACATTACCATCGACCTGTCCACAGCCAGGGAGACACATCCCACCGGTGATGCCGCCGCTCCTTTTGATTTAAAAATCGTATCCGAAGAAGAAAACGGTATCGATTTTGCAAACGAATGGTACGACAGGAAAGGATTATCCCTCCCAATGATCGGCACCGACTGGAACAGCTTTTATGATGACAACTACCAGTACCTCTGGTCCGGCGAAGAGCTTTATATTTTTGAGAACGGTACCGGAAACTGCCTGTATGTCTTAACCTATCCCACCGACAAATGGTACATCAACGGAAATAATGCCTGTCTGAGGGACGGAATCTTCTACGGAGCCAGCGTGACAAACGGCTACGCCCAGCCGGATACCTGTTTCATGTTCGCCTATGATCTGGAAAATAACAAACTCCTCTGGAGAAGCGCTGACCAGACCTGTAATTCCATGAACTTTATCGTAAAAAACAATGTGATCATCTGCGGATACGGCTTCACCTCCGAGGACGACTACCTCTATCAGCTCGATCTCCACACCGGCGAGGTTCTCTCCCGACTGACCCTAAAAAAACAGCCTGATCTCCTCGTATACCAGGATAATACACTTTACGTCCATACCTACAGCTATAACTACACAATCGAGATAAAATAAGTTCGCCAAAAAGGGCAGGACTCCAGGTTTCCCGGGAATCCTGCCCTTACGCAGTCACAATCTTTACTTTTCTTCCAGGCTGACCCCGGCAATCTTAATATTCACATCAAGCACCGTAAGCCCCGTCATGTTCTCGATCGCGTTCTTAACCTTCTCCTGCACCTTCTCGCAGACGTCCGGAATACTATATCCATATTTCAGATTCAGAGCCATATTCACGCTTACATGCTCCTCCGTAACTTCCACCTTAACGCCTTTGGAAAGGTTCTTCATTCCAAGCTTTCCAACCAGCTCGTTCGTAATATTTCCCGCCATGGAATCCACGCCGTCAACCTCAGTTGCTGCCAGGCCGGCAATAATTGCCACGACTTCATCCGCAATCTGGACTTCTCCAATTTTGTCCTTTTCATAAACCTTATGACTGCTTCTCTCTGTTTCCGCTGCCACAACAATTACCTCCTGTATATCAAAGATACAGTTATTATACCATTTTCTCCTCTCTTTGCATAGTTCTTTTTATCACACTTTGCGCCTGCCGCCAGAGATACCGGGAACCATACCACTTTACGCCAATATTCCGGCACCATCGTCCTTATCACTCATCCACATCCAGCAGCGTGATCACGATCCCGTCCGCCCCGATCTCCGTCTTCCTCTTCACGATATCCTCGATCTGCGCCCGCTCTTGATCCGAGAGCGATGCCGCGTTCACCACGACGTCCACCTTCCCGTCCGTGATGCTGACCACCGGGTCCACAAAGCCTTTTGCCTTTAAAAGCGTCTCCGCCGCGTTCTCCTTTTCCGAGATCTCCGTCATCCCGATGAGGTTCTGGATCGCCGTCTGCTTCTCCTCCTCCGAGATCTGGTCACTGTTGATGATCTGCATCAGAGTTTCCTTATTCTTTGCCCGGATCTGCTCCCTGCCAAGTTGGACGCCAGCTATGTACTCGGAGATCCCTGTTCCGCCGGTGAGCACCGCCTCGCCCGGATTCTCGATTCCCGCAGCCGCTGTCTCCTGCCCGGAAACTTCTGCACCAGCAGATTCCGCACTCTCAGGCATCGCCGCCACCTCATTTCCATCGGGCAGAAGTTCCTCTCCATCCCCGTCAAGACTCGCAATTTCCTTGAGCTTTCCATCATCCACCCCATTCTTCGCCTGATTCTCCGCCAGAATGTCCGAATCGGAAATATCCATCATCCCCGCCTCGTACACCTCTGCCCCCGCCACTTCCTTCTTCGACGAGTAATTCAGGTATCCCGCTGCCGCGATCATGACCGCCAGCGTCGTGATAATGATCTGATTTCTTCTGAAGATCCGTTTCATCGCAAAACTCCTTCTTTCCCATACTTTCATACTTCCATTCTATGATTCCAGGCTTGAAATATACCGCTGTAATTCTCTCCTCTGTAAAAAACAGAACCCATTTTTGCCGATACTCTGCAATCCACTGCCTTTATTTCACCGCCCGCTTCATCACCTTGATCTTATTCGCCGTAAGTCCTAAAAGCGCCTCCATCGCCTCCGAGATCTCCGCCCGGATCACCGCACTTCCGCCGCCGTCCGCGCTGATGACTACACCGGAGATCTCCGGTTTCACTTCCTTCTCCATCACCGGTGACTGGCTCTTCCCGTCAAGCACCGTGCTCTCCGACTGGTTCTCCTCCCTTATGACCCGTGAACTCCCGGAGCTGCTCCCACTCTCCTCCGTCACTGAGGACGTGCTGCTCTTATCCACATGCCAGATCCTCTCCTCCGAAGATTTCAACACCACCATCACATCCGCCTCCCCGACGCCATCCACACTCTTTAATAATTCCCGGATCCTCCGCTCCAACTTCTCCTCGTAAGAACCACTCTCCTCCTTCGCCGCAGCTTCCTCCCCGGTATCTTCCAACGCAGTGCTCTCATCGTCCCCGCTGACATCCGCAATCACCTCCACCGTTCCAGTTCTCAATCCGGAATCCGTTGTCTTCCCATTCGGCAGTGAGATCACAAACAGCAGCAGCCCGGAACAGAATAGAAAAATCACCTTCTCCTTATTCCCTTTCAACATCGACCTCAATGTCCCGTTCTTCCACTCCATAATAAGCACCTATCTTCCTTCTGACCGAAGCGATCTCCGCTCCTGCCTGATTCTGCTCTCCCCGGACCACTAACTTCACATGGCTGAGATTCCCGGCATCCGCCACCCGGGCCGATACGCTCACGCATTCCAGCCCATCACTCTCTGCCATAGTCCGGATATCAGACTCCACCGCCGCCCGGTACCGCTCATAAAATCCTGCGATCCGCCTCTCATCCACGGCTCCAAGTTCCTCCTTCAGCGTCCGCACATCGTCCTCAAAGATGATCTTCTCAAACATGCCCGCTATCGCTGTCTCCATCCCCGTGATCCGTGCAAGCGGCCCAAAAGCCAGCAGGATCATAACCGCCCCGGCAAACAGCCGCAAGTACTTTTCGTATTTCGGATCCGGCAGAAGATTCATGACCATGGTCACGAAGATCATGTAAAAAACGATGTCTTTTACCCAGTTTTCAATCGCTTTCATGCCGCTCCTCCACTTCTCCGCTGCTGTTCACATTTTGCACAGCCACCTTGATAATATGCAGTGTGACAATAACTCATCCCGCATAGTACACCGCATTCGTAGAATAACTGATCACTGCGATGGTCACCGCAAACAACGCCAGCGAATACCCGACGATTTCGAGTAACATCCCATGCCCCACGGCATTCTGCGCCATACATGCAGCCAGCCGCTTATCACATACAGGCTGCATCACAGCCGCTGCCAGATAGTAGAGCGCCATGAGCACCGCCAGCTTCACCATAGGTACCGACGCCAGAAAGATCAGGACCGCCACCGCCGCGTTCTTTATGAGAACCGCCGATCCCATCAGAAGATTTGACATCGCCCCGGCCCCTGCGCCGATTCCCGGAACCGCCTCGATGGTCCGCACGACCGCCGCGTTTTTCATGGCATCCGCCTGGGGCAGAACCAGCCCCTGGATCAGGTGAAATCCCACAACGATACCGAACATGGTCTTCACGGTCCACCCCACGACTTTTCCCAGGAACTCCGTCATCACCGAGAACATTTCTTCCCGGAACAGATTTCCCACCAGGGAGAGCACCATGTAGAGCTTCATGATCGGCAAAAGGAATCCCGAAACCACCGCCTGGATCACGCCAATGGCCCCCAGCGTGAATCCGCAGACCGATGCCGATGTCACCGCCCCACCCGCCATAGTCACTGCAAGGAAATATGCCGGGAGCAGAACCTTCATGAACCCTAAGATATCCCCTGTGGTCTCCTCTGCGATGCGAATACTGGCAAAAAAGCTCGCCGCCAGGAATGTCTGCACGCAGATACAGATCACGTAGGCCCCCGTCTCCGACAGCTGGCTGGAACCGAAAATTCCGAAAAAGCCGGAACATGCCGCCCCGCACAGGGACAGGATCAGGATTTCCGCTAAAAACGAGGTGTTTGTCCGGATCTCCGAGAACAGTGCGGAGACGATCCTGTCCTTTCCATATAAGAAGACGTTCTCCGCATCACCTTTCCGGATCATGTCCATTAAGTCCCGGAATGTAAGTCCCGCTGTATCATCACCGCCGATCTGGTCTAAATACTCCTGGATTTCTGTAACGTCAATATCTGCTATCTCATCATCCTGCTGCGGTTCCGCTCTCTGCCCGAAATCCACTGTTTCCGCTGTTGGCATCGGAATTGTCCACAATCCAGCCTGCCGCCCCGTTTTCTGTCTGAAACCGGTCTGCTCTGCGGCAAAAGCTGTAACCTCACTCTGTCTGATTCCCCAGAATATCCCCATAACAAGCCCCAGCATCAGAAATACATTTCTCTTCCATCTCATTCCATAAACACCTTCAATGTCTCCACCAGCGACAGCACCACCGGCGCGCTCACCGCGAGGATCGCCAGCTTCCCAACCATCTCCACCTGTGTCCCCACCGCAGAGTATCCGGCATCCTTGCAGATCCCCGACGTGAACTCTGCGATATATGTGATTCCCGCCATCTTGAATAACGCCGCCAGATACACATGCCGGATCCTGATCCCGTTTCCTATCTCCCGCAGGGTGTCCAAAAGCACACCCAGTCTTGCCAGACCAAGAAATCCGACTCCGATGGATGCCGCCAGAACCAGGTACACCGCGTACTCTGGCTTCAGCGGTTTTAACTGCGCCGCAAGCAAAACTGCCGTAAGCCCCAGAAGTGCCGCCTGAACTACCGCCATAACTCTCCCTCCTTTCACA
>OGJU01000405.1_pt1 | contig 48408 bp, 41 predicted proteins | sample 1572251 | NCBI WGS metagenome assembly OGJU01 (sample SAMEA2582144, study PRJEB24529) | metagenome | biome: Human gut stool | place: China | collected 2011
TCGATCGCATCGTAGATGATAGAGTACAAACGGATCTCTACACCTTCCTTCTCGGCGTTTCTACGTGCTTGCAAAGACGGACGAACTTGGAATCCGATAATGATAGCGTTCGAAGCCGCTGCCAAAACCACATCCGACTCGGAAATCTGACCAACCGCCTTATGAATTACATTCACCTGAATCTCCTCGGTAGACAAACGGATCAAGGAGTCGGACAAAGCCTCTACGGAGCCATCCACGTCACCCTTCACGATCACGTTCAACTCTTGGAAGTTACCCACGGCGATACGACGTCCGATATCATCCAAGGTAAGCATCTTCTGCGTACGAAGACCTAACTCACGCTGCAATTGCTCACGACGGTTAGCGATCTCACGCGCCTCTTGCTCAGTCTCCAATACATTAAATGTATCACCGGCCTGAGGAGCACCATTCAAACCGAGGATCAATACCGGCTCGGAAGGACCAGCCTTCTCCACCCGTTGATTACGCTCGTTGAACATCGCCTTGATACGTCCTTGATGAGTTCCCGCCAAAACGATATCTCCCATCTTCAACGTACCGTTCTCCACCAATATGGTAGATACATAGCCACGTCCCTTGTCCAAAGAAGACTCGATGATAGAACCAACCGCACGTTTTTTCGGATTCGCTTTCAAATCCAACAGGTCGGCCTCCAACAGTACCTTCTCCAACAACTCCTCGACACCGATACCTTTCTTAGCGGAGATCTCTTGACTCTGGTACTTACCCCCCCAGTCTTCCACCAAGTAATTCATATTCGCCAACTCCTCCTTGATCTTCTCAGGATTAGCATGTGGCTTATCGATTTTATTAATAGCGAAAACAATAGGAACACCGGCAGCCGAAGCGTGATTAATCGCCTCAATCGTCTGAGGCATCACGTTATCATCAGCGGCCACGATAATAATCGCGATATCCGTCACCTTCGCGCCACGGGCACGCATAGCGGTAAACGCCTCATGACCCGGAGTATCCAAGAACGTGATACGGCGGCCATTCTGCAACTTCACGTTGTAGGCTCCGATATGCTGCGTGATACCACCAGCCTCACCGGCGATTACGTTCGCACTACGGATATTATCCAATAAAGAAGTCTTACCATGGTCAACGTGTCCCATCACCGTTACGATAGGCGGACGGGCTACCCAATCCTCCTCGTTATCATCTTCCTCATCAGCGTTGATCGCCTCGACAACATCCGCGCTTACATATTCAGTCTTATAACCGAACTCCTCAGCCACGATATTGATCGTCTCCGCATCCAGGCGCTGATTGATCGAAACCATAAGGCCAATGCTCATGCAAGTACCGATAACCTCCGTTACAGATACGTCCATCATGTTCGCCAAGTCGTTGGCCGTAACGAACTCGGTCAGCTTCAATACCTTGCTTTCCAGTTCTTCCTGTTCCATCAACTCGTGCTCACGTTTCACAGCGGCGTCACGTTTATCACGACGGTATTTAGCCCCCTTATTATTCTTATTATTCTTGTTGGTCAAGCGAGCCAAAGTCTCCTTGATCTGCTTTTGAACATCCTCTTCGCTAACTTCCGCTTTCACCGGCTTCTTCAAGCGAGGCTTACGGTCGTTATTCGGACGATCGTCACGATTCGGGCGCGGATAATTCGTACCCGGCGTATTATTCACGTCTACCCGATCTTTCTTGATACGTTTACGCTTCTTCTTAGCGTCACCTTCCTCACCCGGTTTAGCAGGAGCGTTCGGTTTAATCAAAGTAGGCGAATTCGGACTCTTATGAGGAGCGCCCGGACCGTTGCTATTATTACCCGGCCGATTGTTATTAAACTTTTGCTTCTCATCACGCTCTTTCCGCTTCTCCTCCTTCGTTTTCTTCTTCGGACGAGTCGATTGGTTAAGCGCATCCAAGTCAATCTTACCGGTTACCTTGATCTTTGATTCCAATTTAACCGAGTTCAAACGGAAAAGATTATCGTCTTTTTCCTCGGTCTTCTCTACTTCCTGTTCCGGTTTCACACTTTCCACCTTAGGTTCCGCAACAACCGGTTGCTTCTCTACGGTTTTTTCTTTTTCCACTTCCACTACTATAACTTTTTCTTCTTTTTTCTCCGTGGGAGCCTGCGCAGGCTGCGCGGGTTTAACAGGAGCTTGAGCAGCGGGAGCGGCAGGCGCTTCCTTCACTTTCGGCTCTTCCTTTACCTTAGGCTCTTCTTTCACCTTCGGCTCCTCTTTAGCCTTCGGCTCTTCCTGCTGTTTTTTATGTTGTCCACCATCCAAATCGATATGACCCTTCATTACGATCTTAGGCCTGAATTCTTCCGGTATCACTGTCTTTATTTCCGCAGTCTTCTCTTCTTTCACAGAAGGAGCCTCTTTCTGCGCACGATCCGCCGCAAAATTACGATCTTTCTCAGGCAAATCCTTTCCAAACTCTTTTACGAGCAAAGCATACTGTTCATCACTGATCCTCGTGTTGGGATTATCCTCAACCGAGAACCCATTCCGGTGCAGGAACTCAACCACCGTGTTGATTCCCACGTTCAATTTTCTCTGTACTTGAATTAATTTTATAGGCATATCTAACTTTGTCGTAATACTTATTCGTTACCTTCATCTTCAAATTCCGCAGATAAGATAGCTAAAAGATCGTCCACGGTCTGCTCTTCCAGATCGGCACGTTCAATAATCTCATTGCGGTTCATAGCAAGGACGCTCTTCGCCGTATAGCATCCTATATTCTTCAGTGCGTCGATCACCCAGCTGTCGATCTCGTCGGAGAACTCATCCAAGTAGATATCCTCCTCGTCCGCTCCTTCGATATCACGGAATACGTCAATCGTATACTCAGTCAACATACAAGCCAACTTAATATTCAGACCGCCCTTACCGATCGCTAAAGAAACCTCCTCCGGACGTAGATAAACCTCAGCTTTCTTTTCTTCCTCATTTACACGGATAGAAGAGATCTTAGCCGGGCTTAAAGCACGCTGGATAAACAAAGAGAGATTTGAGGTGTAATTAATCACATCAATGTTCTCGTTTCTCAACTCGCGAACGATTCCGTGAATACGAGAGCCTTTCATACCTACGCAAGCACCCACCGGGTCAATACGGTCATCGTATGACTCGACAGCCACTTTGGCACGCTCTCCCGGGATACGGGCGATCGCCTTGATCGTAATCAAGCCGTCATTAATCTCCGGAACCTCCAACTCGAACAACCGCTGCAAGAAGACCTTATCCGTACGGGAAAGAAGGATCTTCGGGTTGTTATTATAGTTATCCACACGTTGAACGATCGCACGTACGGTCTCTCCCTTACGATAGAAATCGGTCGGGATTTGCTCGGATTTCGGCAGTAGCAACTCATTACCATCGTCATCCAGCAACAGGATTTCTTTCTTCCACACCTGATAAACCTCAGCGGCGATGATGTGGCCGATTTTATCCTTATACTTAGCGTACAAGCTGTCTTTCTGCAATTCAAGTATCTTTGAAGCCAAAGTCTGGCGCAAGTTTAAGATCGCACGACGTCCGAAGTCCGCGAAATGCACCTCGTCGGTCACTTCCTCGCCCACCTCACAGTCGGCGTCGATTTTACGGGCCTCCGTCAACGTAAGCTGCAAGTTCTCATCCTCCAATTCATCATCAGCCACAACCGTACGGTTTCTCCAGATCTCGAAATCACCTTTCTCAGGATTGATAATCACGTCATAGTTCTCATCCGTGCCAAACATCTTGGCGATCACGTTGCGGAACGAATCTTCCAAAACGCTAATCATCGTATCTTTATCGATATTCTTCAACTCCTTGAACTCCGCAAGGGTGTCAATCATACTGATTGTTTCCTCTTTCTTGGCCATAATCTTACTTGAATCTTATTAAGTATTTTGTATATTTTATTTCATCAAATGTATACGACTCATCCTCTATCACGGTTACCTTCCGCTTAGCGCCCTCCGGTTTCACCTTCTTCTCGACAGAGACAACCACACCGTTCTCGTCGGCAGATTTCAACACACCTGTCAGCTTCGAGCCGTTTTTCAACAGCATCTCCACCTCGTTTCCGATGTTCTTGACGTATTGGCGAAGTACCTTAAAAGGAGAAGTAATGCCGGCGGAGCCAACCTCCAGCTCATAGTCCTCGACGTCACGATCCAGATGCTCCTCCAAATACCGGCTCAACTCAGCGCAATCATCAATGCTTACCGCTTCATCGTTATCAATTTCAACGACTATCAGGTTCCCCGGTTTAATCACTACGTCTACTAAATAATTGCTTGAAGAGGCTAGTTTTTCCTCTACTAATTGGCTTACCACTTTCTTTTCTATCATACACATATCTGTTAAGAACAAAAGAAGGGGACTACCCGCCCCCTCCTCAACTTCACTTAATCGCCCGCAAATATACAAAAAATCAATGAGTTCTCAAAATATCCTCATCTTTTTGCAGAAAAAATTAATACGACACAAACCGGATTACGATCGATAGTAATCAGAATTAATATCTATCGAAATCCGATTTACTATTGATAGTAATATTTATTAACACTTTTATGCCTATCTTTGCTGCCGAATACGAAGGGGTGCTCGCAAAATCATTCATGAAAGGAGCGGGCTGAGATCATACCCATAGAACCTGTACAGGTAATGCTGTCGTAGGGATTCATGCTTCTCCGATCCTTTCTATTCATCTATTTAGTTTTAAAGCAAAAAGATGAAAAGATGAAAAATGTATTGGTTATCTTGGCCGGCTCCTTGCTGGCTACAACCGCCAAGGCACAAATGCCCAGTCCGGTCGACTCCTTGAAAATCTCAAAAGACGTATCTTTAGATGAAGTGGTTATTACCGCTACCAAAGTCGGGAAAGAGACCCCGGTAGCTTATAGCGACATCTCCAAACAAGAACTAAGCAGCCGGAACAACGGACAAGGTATCCCATTCCTTATCTCCCAATCCCCGTCTGTTATCATGACCTCGGATGCCGGAACGGGTATCGGTTACTCCGGTTTTCGTATCCGGGGTACAGACGCAAACCGTATCAATATCACGATCAATGGCGTACCGGTTAATGACTCCGAGTCTCATACCGTATTCTGGGCTAATATGGCCGATATAGCTTCCTCGGTAGAATCGATCCAGATCCAACGAGGTGCTGGAACCTCTACGAACGGAGCCGCGGCTTTTGGCGCTACGGTCGCCATGCAGACCGAGAAACCGTCCTTAAAGCCTTACGGCGAATATTCCGTATCAGCAGGTTCTTTCGGTACGCTGAAGCATACGGTAAAAGGCGGTACCGGATTACTTTACGATCATTTCGCTTTCGACGCCCGCTACTCCAATATCCGTAGCGACGGCTTTATCGATCGCGCCTCCGCCCGTATGAGCTCTTACTATGCCTCCGCCGCTTTCTATGCCGATAATACATTGATTAAATTCCAAGCCTTCGGGAACAGCGAGAAGACCTATCAAGCATGGAACGGCGTTCCGTCTTATTTACTTGACACAGATCGTAGCTATAATCCATGCGGAGAATATGAGGAAGATGGAGTGAAGAAGTTTTATAACAACCAGACGGATAATTATTGGCAACACAACTACCATTTAATGGCCAGCCAGCGTATCGGAGATTTCTGGAATATGAACCTGACCCTTCATTACACCGACGGAAATGGATATTACGAGGATTATAAATCGAAAGCCAAATTCAGCAGTTATAAGCTACCGGAATATATCGATCCGGAGGGTAATACCGTAAAAAAGACCGACCTCGTGCGCCGTAAATGGCTCGACAATTATTTCTATGGGGCCGTTTATAGCGCGAACTATCAACGTGACAATACCCGCCTTACGCTGGGAACCGCCGTCAACCACTATGTAGGCGATCATTTTGGCCGGGTAATGTGGACCAAAAGCGCAAACGTCTTGCCACAACCGGATTACGAATATTATCGCAATACCGGTAAGAAATTAGACTACAATGTATACGCAAAATTGACTCAACGTCTTTCCCCTCTTTTCACCGGCTATCTGGACTTACAATACCGTGGGATCCATTACACCATTAAGGGAAACGATGACAAAGCCGGGGAAGGACTGGACATTCGTAAGAACTGGAACTTCTTCAACCCGAAAGCCGGAATAAACTTCCATAACAATGGGCATAACGCATTCGTCTCTTTCTCCGTCGCTAACCGGGAACCGAACCGTGACAATTTCACGGAGGCAGGCCCCGAGGAACGTCCTACCCACGAGACCTTATATGATTACGAGGCCGGTTATAGTTTTGGTAACGACCGTTTCCGGGTTGGAGCCAATCTCTATTTCATGGATTACAACAACCAATTGATCCTGACCGGTAAGATCAGCGAGATCGGCGAGGCCCTCACTTCCAATATAAAGGATAGCTACCGAATGGGTATCGAGCTTACCGGAGGTGTACAAATCACCTCTTGGCTGAATTGGAACGCGAACGTAACCCTCAGCCAAAATAAAATCAAGCATTTCGTGGAATACGTGGATAACTGGGATACCGGAGGACAAGAGATCAATGATCTAGGCACAACGAATATAGCTTTCTCACCCAATCTAATAGCGAACAGCATGTTCGATTTCGTTTACAAAGGGTTTATCGCGAGTTTCAACTCACAAATAGTAGGCCGCCAATACATAGACAATTCAAGCAGCAAGGATCGTTCCATCGATCCCTACTTTATCAATAGCCTACGTATCGGTTACGCCTTCCAGCCTAAGTTCATGAAAGAAATAACCCTAGACGTGACTATCAACAACCTCTTCAACGAGAAGTACGAGACCAACGCATGGGTATACTCTTATATCGAAAACGGCACACGTAAAAAGGATGACGGTTATTTCACCCAAGCCGGCACGAACGCCATGGCCAGGATCACCTTCAAATTCTAACTTAATTTTCAATTATCAATTCTCAATTTTCAATTACTAAAATGGTTTGGCTAGAATACTTCGGAGTAATAACCGGTCTGCTCTATCTCTTTCTAGAGATTAAACAACATAAGGCCATGTGGGTGGTGGGATTCCTCACCTCCCTCGTGTATGTCTTTGTCTTCCTGTCCGCTAAGATTTATGCGGACATGGGATTGCAAACCTATTACGTAGGAATCAGCATATACGGTTTCTATCAATGGACCCGGAAGAAACATGAGATACACACGGAAAACGACAGTCTTCCCTCCGACCGTATCCTATACACCCATCTGAGCCTTCCGCTTTTCGTGGGGATTATCGGGACATTGGCCGTTGTATTCGCCATCTTATGGTATCTCCTTCATCAATTCACGGACTCTCCCATCCCCGTAGGCGATGCGTTCACCACGTCGGTAGGCATTGTCGCTACTTGGATGCTGGCAAGGCGAATTATCGAGCATTGGATTTTTTGGGTAATCGTAAACCTCGTTTCCGTATATCTTTATTACCTTCGGGGCTTGTATCCAACGATGCTACTCTATTTTTGCTATGCGACACTAGCCATTGTGGGCTATTACAATTGGCGGAAGAAAGGGGAAGAGTTTTAATTTATAATTTATGAATTATGGGAGATAATACGGAAGTGAAGGAAAGAGGATGTGTGATCGTAGCGAATGGGAGATTTCCTTCCACTGAGTTACCCTTGAGATTATTAAAGGAAGCGAAAACGATTATCGCTTGTGATGGAGCCGTGAAGACACTTTATGAAAAGGGTATTCATCCAGACGCTATCGTAGGAGACTTGGACAGTATACCCGCCGACCTGAGCAAACGCTACGCAGACCGAATCCACCATGTAGAGGACCAAGAGATCAACGACCTTTCCAAATCCATCCGCTTCGCCCATGCCCAAGGCTATCGAGAAGTTCTCATATTAGGAGCTACCGGATTGCGTGAGGATCATACATTGGGAAATATATCCCTTCTTATGGAATATGCCCCCTTATTCAAGCGGGTGGAGATGTTATCCGACTATGGTCTTTTCACACCTATCTTAGAAACAACGACCTTCGCTTCTTATCCGGGGCAACAAATCTCCATTTTCGTTCTTTATCCCGAAGGGGAGATTAGTACAGAAGGACTCCGCTGGCCCATTTGCCAACGAAAGCTCACCTCATGGTGGCAAGGAACTCTCAACGAGGCTTTGGGAAATCAATTTACCGTCACCCTCTCCCCAGATTGCCGGGTGATCATTTACAGAGAAGCTCCCTATACAAAAAAATAGTCCTGAAAAGTATCACTACTTTTCAGGACCGTTACACCCCTCAACTTTACATGCTTAAATAAGAAGCGTTCGCTTCCTTATCAAGCAGATAATTTTTTTAACTCATTCTCTTTCCATTCGGAAAAACCTTCTACCCTATCCCTTATCTGGAACTGTAGCTTATCGTCGGCAACCAACTTCAGCACAGCCGTAGGAGAAAGGGGCAAATACATATCATTCACGGCGAAAAAAGCTTTCAGTAAAACCACGTCATAGTCATCGTGGATTACTTCTTTCTTTAATACAACCGGAACCTCCATCTGAGTCAGATAGTAGGCTGAACGTTCGTATGCGCACCAAGCATCTCCTTCCAGATACAGATAGACATTGTTTGGATTATCTACCTCATGAGGCAGAACCAACTCTACTACATCTGATGCTTGTTCCATATAAAAGAAATTATTATTAATATTTGTCTTCATGACATTTACAAATTAAGTGCCTTCTACCCTATACATAGGGAGGAATAGCTATCATTTTACAGCGTTGAAACTATCAAATACCGCATTATCCTCTATTTTCTTGCGCAATTCCTCTAAATTTATCGCCGCGGCCTTTACTCCCATATCCTGAGCCTGCTTCAATAGAGATTCCGCTTCCGTCAAATCACCGGTCAACATACTTAACACTCCTTTCGCATGAACCGCCTCCGGGGCGTTCCCCGCTTTCGCCAAATAGTTCTTAGCGGAAGCATAATCACCCTTGCCCATAGCGATATTCGCGGCGTTAAGATTCGCTACCGGATCATTCGGGAACATACGGACAGCGATATCAAATACATTATTATATTCGTCACTACCGATCTCATAGCTGTTAGCCACCGCGAACATCTCCCCTAAACTTAGCTGTTGCGGACGAGTCTTGATGATCTCACGCCCCTCATCCACCGTAAACTCACGCACCGTATAATCAATCTTATACTCCGAGCGACGTAACGAAGGGAAAATATCTTTCAGCACATAACGGAAAGCGGCGCCACCACCCAAGGCACGTAACTTAGCCTCCTTGCGATCCGGATCATCCGAGCTATCGATAATCGCCAATACCTCGCTACGATTCGGTACATTCGGATCGGCCTCTACCTTTTCCTTAAAACCGGCCCAATCTTCCGGTTCCGAGCTCATCGTGAAGAAATCAGCCTTGAAGTCATTCTTCTGGCGGATATAGTCACGTAACGCTTTGACACGATTATCCGCCAATTTCTTATTACTAGCGTAAGAGCCTTCCGGTGAGGCATATCCTTTCAGTACGATACCTGTCGGTTTCACGTTCTTATCCTCTGTAACGGTACGGATCGTATTATTGATCTTCGCCAACTCCACCGCATTATTACGGAAATCAGGAAGAATCTGATATTTACCCACTTGGAAGTCTAAGAAAGCCGTACCGACCTCCGCACGATGCTTCTCCGTCTCTGCCATCGGCGTGATATAAGAGAATGTAGGCTGAACCTCATAGCGCTTATCCGGACGACGACGAATCTTGTCCGCGATCAATAACGGACTACCGGCCTCTTCCTTACCGCAACCGCATAGATTCGGGTCTAACACGACACGTGCGTCTTTCATCCAATCCTCAAAAGGCACGGCGGTTTTATAACTTACCACTTGATCTTCCTTACCGGCTTTCAAGATAGTATAATGAGGTACGTCGTTCAAATTATCCAAAGCGACCTCACGGTTATATACTTTCTGGCGGATACGTCCGTTCACCAAAATAGAAGGAAGCCCCTCTTTTTGCGAAGCCGATTCCAAGACGGGGGTCAGTTCCAAATAGCTATGGGATTTCACCGCATCGCCACTTACCGTCACCACGGCATCGATATATACCGAGTCACCCTTCTGTACCACGTCGTTACAAATCACTTTAACCCCATCCGAGGCAGTCTGTCCCATGATTGCCGGAGACACGACGGCCATCATAGCCGCCATCATATATGCATTTATCTTCTTGTTCATCGCTTGGGTCATTTAATAAAGTAAATAATAGAAATAGCCGCTTTCGTAACCCCGAAATAATCTTTCGTATCGCTTTTCAATACGGTTCCGCAAGTGGCGCAAGGATATTTATCATAATCCAGATGTGCCCAACCAATACCCAGCACGGCTTCCATGCTCCACCGGTCGCTCAACAACCACTGATAACCATAAGAAAGTCCGGCTCCATACAAATTACCTTGATACCGATGATTCTCCATATTCTTGCTCAAGAACTTCAGACCTCCAACATTGTAATCCGCATAGTGCGCATGCAATCCGAAGAAATGTCCATTGAACTTCTCGCACAACCAATAACGAGCTTCTGGTTGTACCAGCCAATGTTTCATACGAGCCTCATCGCCAAACTTCCATCCATTATAGTTACCGGATAGATCTAGCGACCACTTTTTCGCCAAGCCAATCTCTACGCCCAAGTTGATCGTAGCAGTCGCATCATAGAGCAAGTTCGACTTCACCGCGAACTTCTGGCCGTAAACGCCTGTCGTAGCTACCAAGAGCAGGACTAGGAAAAGAATTCTCTTCATATCGAATATTTTTTCGTTTTTATTATACATTCATGAATGCCTTCACTTCGACAAGCTCGCATTCAACCGTTTAAGTAATAACTTACCAGGCTTAAACTTCACGCTTCTACGAGCTCTTATCATATAAGCCACTCCATTCCTAGGATTTCTGCCGATCCGTTCGGTTTGTTCCCAAGCGGAGAACGTCCCAAAGCCCAATAGCATCAAAGAACCATCACTTTCCAAAGCCTCTGTCGTAGCCTCTTCCCAAGCTTGAACAAACCGCGTCGCCTCTACTTGTGTAATTGACAATTTATCAGCCAATGTTTTCACGAGTTCTCTCCTATTCATCCCTTTCACTTTTAATTTACTTCACAAAAATAGACTATAACATTTCTTAGCACGATAGGTGTGAGTTTCAACTTTAAAGGGTAAATCTACCAACTATCCTTGATTGATAAGAACACCCATTCATTTCCAAGAGGGTGATAGGAACACCGATACTTTATAAAGACAACAAGGGGCAGACTTGTGTAAGCCTGCCCCTTAACAGTTATACCATATCAGCCACATCTAACATTTAATCTCTTCCTTGCGAATGAGGTTTTCCAGATCGTTTATCTCCTCCAAGGAAAGCCCCGTACATTGAGCGATCACAGAAGGCTCCAAGCCGATTTTCTTTAAGTTCAAAGCGGTACGTAAAGCGGTCAAGCGGCTACCTCTCGCCTCAGCATTCTCCACCGCATATTCCATCGTCGCTTTCCAATCCCGGTATATCTTCAGGTTCTCGTCGTAGATGGCACGCTCCTGCGGGGTGAGGGCACCCAAGTTCGCCACGTCCAGCAAACGGCGGAAGTGGGCCTCTTTCTCCTTCAATGGTGACATATCAAACAGGTTCATATTCTTCAATACATAAATTGTTTTTTCTAACGGAGTAACGCACTCCCCATAACGCAAATCGAATCGTTCGAAAGAGATGTAGATCTGTTTCAGCCGGATCCGCCCAAAAGTCTCACCTGTTCGCTCATTTGCCAGAACCACGTCCGTTCGCCATGAAGGCAACTCGGGAAGGCTGAAGTTCAGAAAACGTATCTATGTCGTAAAGGTAAGGACTATTCTCCAAATAAAAAATCTCGTCTAGATAAAATAAGCCATTCATATCACTTTAGTATCAAAGATCAACCTGTTAGCCAAACGGACATTATCTGATCCTTTTGATCAATATTAGACGCATATCGTGGCATTCCCTTTTAACGAAAGCCACGCAATAAAGGCGTGGAGCGCCGCTTTATTCATGTTTTAGGATAAAAAAGGACGGTTTTCAACGCACATTAGGAGGCAAAAGCCTACACATACGGTGGCGTTGGGCAACACCTACCGTGCCGTTGGGCATCGTAAGCGGTCGCGAATAGGGTTATAAGCGGTTGTGAATGGGCATTCTTGCACTGTTATGCCCCAATCGTAAGCCTGTTTTTCTCCTTTTCACCCTACTTGATATGAATTACAATGAACCAATTTAGCTAGGATGGAAGGACATTTTTCAGCATCTACGTATATGATAAGTAATTACTGTTTTTTTCTTACGTATTTGGAGACAAGCCGTAGGTCGGGAGGGAAAAAGGGATTCTCCGGGAGTTAAGGATACAAAGTGTCAGATTGATTTCAGTTAAATAGAGAGACGCAGCATGATGCTGCGTCTCTACAACTAGATATATATATAAAGAATAGTTTTTTTATTTTTTACTCTTTCACACACCGTACAAACATTCCATAATTCAAATTATATTCTCCCACATTAAGGGGCACATTCTGCTTTAAAGAATACCACATATCTATAAAATACTGATTGGTCGATTTATCACCACTTTGTGGAGTTCCAGACCAGTAGAAAGCTCCATATCTATGATTCTTTGTATCCGCAGGATATTGTAATATTCCTTTTTGATGATTTAATACGCCTACACCAATCTCATCAATCCCCGTATCCTCCGGAAAATCCCCATGTTTCGTCATCACCCCTTTTCCATAAGAAAAGAATATGTTTATAGGATCACCATCTTTGCGCACCATTAATGTACCTTTCGCCGGATTAGAATTTGAATTATCTTCTATTTTGGCATTTCCATCCGTATCCCAATACCAACCATAAGGTGTATCCTCGATCGGGCAACTATCATCATATACATATCCGGAATAGGTAAATAAAGTCTCATCTTCCGATTTTTTCTTAATTAGTTCATAATCGTCTCTACTTGCCACTATATATCCTTTGGGACATATCCCTTGCTTTTGATTCCATTTTCCACTATATTTATTGTACATGTCTTGTGAGGAAATCGGATCCCACTTCGGATGCTTTTGTCCATAACCAACTTTCCAAGGCTCATAAAAAATGTTACCTCTACTACCTTGGTAGAATACACCCGACTGAGTCGGATACTCCGTTACCACATTATATCCCGAACAATTGAATAAAGACCAAGTTGCCCCGCCATCCAACAACTGCGTATCCGCATATCCTTGCCGTAAATAAATCATATGCTCACAACGATTGTTGTGATAAGTTACTTTAATAGCTCCATAACGATTATAGCCAGCCCCCCTCGTTGTGCTATTCGGTTTATAATTAAAAACAATATCTCCTCCTGTACCTGTAACAGAATTGGATGTTCCGACAACAGACTGTCCGTCATCTGTCGATAGCGTAAACCAATCCCCGGCGGCAATAGTAGCTGTCCAAGGGCCAATAGAATTCAATATCTCATACTTTCTCTTCTCCTTATTAAATTCGCGAACCTTAACTTTGACAAGATCCATGTTGTTCCATTTCTTATAGAAAGCAATCGGATCGACTAAACGAATAACTTGATTGACTGTTACAGTTTTAGAGACTGATTTCCCATCTTTCCCTGTAGCCGTAATCTTCACGGTATTAGTTATGTGATCCTTACTACTAATATTCGTGTTCTTTGTGGTAACTTGAATCGTATTCGTGCTTTTATTATACGCACCAATTTCAAAATCCGTGTTACTTGAGCCTTTTATAGTCCATGTACAATCATCAAACCATCTATGATCTGTCGGTAACTTCACTTGGATATCACTTTCAGAGCCTACCCGATATCCGATATAAATATCATCCACCGTAAAATCCCAGTCAAAATCTTTTGTCACACGCCAAGAAGCCTCGTCAACCCCGCCCTTACCAGTTAGATTAAGCGTTACGTTATAATGAGCGTTTCGCTCTACCGCAAAATTCGTAAAAGCATCATCTCCTAAGAAAAAGCGATAGACAATCTTCCCTGTAGCACCGGCTTCTGAATACTCCGCTTCCACGCGAATATAAGAACAAGTCTTATCTGCCTCCACAGTGGCGACATCCTTTATTGGGGTGGTACCTAAGCTTGCCGGAGTTTTGTAAGCCTCTACATACTGTCCGTTTTCTTGTAAGCACACACCATTCGGTTGCAGGTTCTCATACATAAAGAAAACACCATTATCTTTCATTGTACTTATATTTTCTACCGGATTGGAAAATTCGATCATATCAGCCTCCGTTATATAATCTGAAGGTGACGGATTTGCCGGGATTAAGTTGTCCATAAACAATTTACCAGTAGTCGGTACTTGATGCAAAGATACTTTTAGGGGCTTGATCGTACGATCTTTCAATCCTGAAGTATTCACGGATACGGATATCATAGCGTAAATACGCTTTAATGAAAGAACGGCAGAACCTTTTCCTGCGCTAACAGATACATTATCTGATGATGCACTCATTACCATTTGAGGTAGATTTGTCGATGTAACAGCATAAGATAAACGATCGATCTCATCGAACGATTTATTACTTAAAGATCCCACATTTGCGATCACTCGCAAACGATAAGAGCCATTTTGTAAAGCTACATCATAATCAATAGCATTCACCTCGGAGTCATTCTTCACTGAGAGACCTTTCAACTCGCTATTTGTTAAATACAAATCTTTAACTAATGAATTATCATCCTTATTATATACTAAGATATTCAAATCATTAATAGCATTGGCATCAGTAGCCGAAGCTTTCGTTAATGGTGAGATCACATCGCTAGCGGCAATACTCAAAGACAAGCGTAAGCCCTCCACTTCTTGATCTCCACCACCGATCTTCTCTTCCATACAAGAACTTAGTCCTGTTATTAGTAAGCCCAATAATAAAGTATATATATATTTCATCGTTTTCATAATTTTCTATTTAATTAAAGTTAGCCTCAACTCGTTTAGATGCCCAAGGAGCCACCCATATCTTAAACTCACCCGTCGAACGTTTCAAGGTTCCAGTTACCCGATAATAATTACCGTGGATTAAACCGTCCGTAGATTCACCAGCCTTATATTCAGGATTGATAGGGATGGAATATTTATAATCAATACTTTCTTTGGGAGCCGTGAAAGTTCCTGCAATTTCCACGGATAAAGCTTTATTCAAATCTGTCTCAGTCACTTTAGCTCTTTCATACGTATAAAAAGGGATTTTAACCTCAGTGACTGACTGATTGATACTCACCTCATCACTACTACGTAACTGCAATTGGTCATTCAACGGGTTCACAGGAATAACCAATTTTGACGCTGTATTTACATTCACGATTTTGAAACTTACCCAATTAAATGCCCACTCACCCGTAGTCACAGGAGCTTCCGTGTTCGGCAAATCCACTTTTAAATCCAACTCAACCTTTGCCGCCAGTTGTTTTAGGCTAACGGTCTTACCTCCCGAAACCAATCCTTTTGTTAACGTAAATGTCATATTCTCCTCTCCTACCTTTATTAAAGTCTTAGGATTAAATGTATAAAAGCCATTTCCTCCTAAATCAGATGGATATGATACGGATTCTTTACATAAAGTCACATAGTCCATTTTCGCATAAGATGCAACCTTGTCTGCCAACGGATTCGCGATAGCTACCACCTTCAACTCCGTATTAAGCGGTAAGGTTAAACCGGTCAATTTAAAGGAGCCGGAACTTTGTGTCCCGACAAAACTGCCATCACCTAAAGTTCCGGTCTTAGAAGTCAAGTATTTCCACTCGTTATCCACCTTCTTGAAGATGGAGACGAAAATATTGTTTATGTTAAGTTCATCCGCCGTAGCGTACTGATAAGTACCACCGGCATTTATCGCTTTTGTCTCCACTCCCTCGGCAGAGAAAGGGATTGAAACCATACCTGTCTCCACTGGCCACTCATCTATCAACGTCTCTTCCGTACATGCGGTAAAAGCCAAGAGCGCCAGAAATCCTGTCAATACTATATCTTTTAACTTCTTCATGTTATATTTATTTTACCCTGTTTACTTACCTCCAAAAATATCACCGACATTCACCGTATTTGATATCCAATCTTCAATTACAAATTCAATATCCTCGGAGGCATTACCTATTGTCACGTATAATTTATAAAGATTCCCGCCAACGACTTTCACTTCATTTCCCGGCTTTGTCTTGATCGGATAGGTACAATCCATTACTACGCCATCGACCTTATAGATTATTTTCATGGAAGTCTGATTGCTCGTATCCGTATTATCATAACCATAAAAACGAATCTTATCGTAAGTGCCGTATGTTTTTTTATTCGGATCATTTGGGTTCACATCGGTTAGCTTCAGAATATTATCTTTTACTGTAGAAAAAGAGTTGCCATACTCACCTACCACTTTAGCACTTTGTTTAATGTTCAGCATCTGCACGGAAACGACCTCGACATTCGGTACTTCCAGATACTCACCATTCACCTTTCCTTTACTTGTGTCTACCACCTTGAAGGAAGCCAACTCAAACGCCGCAGCTCTCTGAGATACAGGAATCGTTATCTTGTTGCAGTTATCGTCATCATGAGTAGCCAATTGCGCTGTTGTTTTATAAGAATCAATGGCCTGTTCTCCGAGCTTTACCAAAAAATTGGGTTGTTCCGTCAATTCGACATCTTTAATATCATTTAAAGTTGTACATGCCAATAGGCTATTGGCTGTAACCTCATTCAAGTTCGCTACCGCATAAGCTTTAAGCATTGGTTGATTCTTACTGGGTACTTTTACGATCATATGCCGTGTGATACCCGTTGTGTAGTCAGCAGCAGCCTGCAGATCGCTTGTTTCGTACCAATAAGAAGACAACACCTCATTGCCATCTTTAATAATAGCAACAAAACAGTTTCTAATAGTAGCTTCCGTTGAAGTTGCCACGTTGGGATCTTCTGTTTCAACAGCTTTGGTCATAGAGCTATTGCCGGAAAGAGATAGAATAAAAACTGCCTCGGTATCTAAGATATTCGCTTCGGTACCTTTCGTATCCACACCACTCAAAATATCGTCTTCCATGGAGCAGGACACTCCAATACAAAGGAAGCATAATAATGCTAGTATATTCTTTATTTTCATAATGGATTGAATTTTTCTCTTGTTTTACGCTAGCAAAATTAGAGGAATCCATTATTCGGCACGATAGGCGTAACTTTCAACTTTAAGGGGTAAAACTAGCATATTGGAAGTAGCGTTTTGAGGGTGTGGCTAAAGCTATCTTAGGCGATAGGGATACCTATGCAGGGTGCAAATCCATCCATCATAGGACAAAAAAACGGAGTTCGGAAATTCCGAACCCCGTTCTCGCTATTAATCGTTATGAAAGAGTTTAATCAATTCACGTCTGTCTCAGTTTGCGTGATGACTTTCCAAGGCTCAACCTTAATGCTGAAACTGATACAAGCGTTCAACTCGCTTGTGTCAGGATCCTTAGAGCCTTCACCGGTTATCGTAGCGTATATCTTATAGATGGTATTACGTTGTACACCAATAATGCCACTAGTCGCATCTTGCTTAATTGGTATACGGTAGTAGCGATCTCTTTTAACCACATCTTTCTTATCGTCTGATAACCCTGTTTTTTTCCCATTTGGATACCAGTTGCCTCGAAGAATTAACATGGTCTGTATATTTCCAGATGGAGAATCACTTTTATCCAGATCATCTGAAAGCATCGGTTTATTCCCTTTCATTTCAAACACATAAAATTGGGGCATCTCTTTATGTCTGTTACTAGGATCACCCTCATCGCCCTCAATTGTCTGGTCATCAAACTTAAACCAGTAAGTCCCATCATAATTTATGTTTCCATTTGAAATATTCTTAGAATGATCATTACCCGTCATTGCGATATCTACCCCCGCATCCATTGTCCAATGTAAAGAAGGTACATTTTGACTACCGTCCACTAAGAAATAGTCATCCCGGGTATAAGTACAACCATGAGAATAAGCAGTAGCATTATCCAAACTATACGGTTCTGCGTCAGCATAGATAAGGGAAGTATTGCTAGCGTTCGCGATATATACATGTGTCAACTCAAATGACGCGTCAGCATAATTGTTCTTGAAGTCGCAATCAATAGCTTGAAGTTGGACACGGGCTACATGACGGGTTAATGGGATTTTATCAGCATCTGAAATATTTGCCGGATCATAAGAGGAACCTTTTTCAGTCCATTCTCCTTCACTTTTTTTCTCAATCTCCTTATGCGCTGAACCTGCTGTCGCATTGTTTGTATATATAATAGAAGGGGCCGTAGATCCTTTCACCCAGTTATCATACTTTGTTCCTGCAAGCAACTTATGCCCACCTCCACCGATCGTAACTATCTGGCTAAACATCGGTACATACGTTTGCGTACCACCGGGCACTGGATGCACTTGCATAAAATTAACGAAACTTTCAAGTTTGGCTGCTTTCACATCCCCTAATTTAGAAGGAAGCGTAGCAAGTTTCGTATTCGCCAGAAATATCACTTTCAATTGCGTATCGGAAAGTTCACCTGCCGCCGTAGCCTTTACCTTGACAACTATATCCTCTATGGTTTTTACGGAATAAGCACCATTCGCAGTAACCGTTTTCATAGCGGCAAATTTATAATCATCCTCACTAGTCCCCTCTGCATAAAATAAATAAGCGGTTAGTTCTTGTATAAATTGCTCTGTATTACTACCGTTTTCTTCTGCATCAACCGCTTTTGTCTGTATCCCATCCAAAGCCGTAGCCGTAAGTGATATATTCGCGTCTATCATCTGATAGTTCTCTTCCGGTATCTCGATGCCATTCGAGCTATCGTCCGAGCAGGAGGCGAAAGCGCATGCGGCGAAGGAGGCTAATAATAAATGTCTTAGTTTCATATCCTTTTGTTTTTTCTTGTTTATACTAAATTTCATTCCCTATGATTCCATTACTTAGTCTATTACCGGATGTTGCATTACCGGGCCCCAGCCTACTACCTGCACGGCTATATTCAAGTTGGTATCTACCTCGGGTTCCGGATCCGGGCCCGGGTCTGGCGTTACGGGAATATTGTCGAAACTTTCGCCGTCAAAATAAATACGGAGACGGTAAACGTAGTTGCGACGGATGAAATTATGATCATAGCCGTTCTGCAAGCCACCCGCATTGATCACCGCCGTGAAGATTTTCGTATGGTCCTGATAACTGGAATTCCCCTTCAAGGTAGCTTTTACGGCGATCATCGTGTGATCGTCGCTTTTCATATTTTCCATTACATAATGAACGAATGGCGTATTGGATATCGAAGCGCCATCATTTACCAACAGATCCTCGAACGAGGTATCTTCCGAATTTCGCACGGCATCGGGAGCCTCTGTCTCTCCCCAATCCGCCTCACTGAAATAGTAAGACTTTGTCTTCATATTGTAGATACCTACCGCATCGATTCGCACCTCACGTCCGGCGAACGGCGTTCCGGCAAAACGAGTGGATATATTCACCAAATCAATACGTGCGGCTACACGGGTCAAAAGGATCGGGTCGGAGATGCCATCCACATTCTGATCGCCGAGATCCTCATATCCTAAATAGTTATCTTCCTCAGATAAAGTGGATTTTGTAACGATCACTTGACTACTCATCGTTAGGTTCGTTTGCGATTGCGAGGAGAGGTCTACCAAGCGAGTCTGGAACTCATCGTAGGTAGAAACGGTAGATAATAAATCTCTCGGCACGTTCGCCAAGACAATGATCCGTGCCCGGACAGCCTTCGTTGTCGGCACATCGGCTATTATGGCGGAATGTTCCGCCCCGGAAAGAGCCTCCCATTTATAACCGAGCAGTTCCGTACCGGTCTCATTAAATACTACCACAGCCAAATTATTGATATAAGCCTCACCCTCCAACTCATTCACGTCATTGGGGTTATAGGCTTTCGTAGCCGTACCGGACGCCTTGACAGCGACGGACAGCTTAGCGCCTTCTAAGGGAAGAACCGGATCCTCATCTTTAGAACAACTCACACAAGCGAGAATCGCCAAACCGGATAAAAATATGTTCGCTAATAATTTCATGTTCGTATCGTATTTCTTAATTATATATGATGAGGTACCCTTTAATGCATCGGAATATCTTCTTCCACTACTCCCCAAGGACGAACGGTTGCCCGGACGGATAAGGTTCCGCCCTCACCCCATTCAAGGATCAGATGGGTATTCTCTCCCGCGCTCGTATAAATAGGATCACCGTTCTCGTCTACCTTGGCCGAGCCTAACGAGACTCCATTGGCGCTTATCGACACAGCCATATCCTGTCCCGGACAAGCGGTTTGCATAGTAGGGGTTATCCATTCAACCCCGGACTCGTTCCATGCACCTTCCGGATTATAATATACGCTATCGCCAATCTGCGTGCCACGGTAATCAAAACCACTTAATGTATTATTCAAGTAGAAGTCGCAATCCACGGAACTTCTCAACCCCATCCTGCCGAGTTGCTCTTGCAACCCTCGGGTCTCGATCGTGACCGTACCCACTTTCGGACGAATCACGATCTCAGTCTCCTTCGCTACGCCTCCGGCTTTTGTCAACACTTGTTCGCTACCATAATAAAGGCTATCCGGGGTAACCGCCAAACCATCTTGGCTTTTCAACATCACTTTCAAGTCCTCTATGGTCTGGGCCTCCGATACGGATTGCTTTTCACCCAAGGCATTCACGTTGCCCCATGCCACGATACGTAGACTACGATCGGCGGTATAGCCATCCAATACGATCTCATTGCGGGAACGGATAAAGTTCTTATCCAAGCGACGTTTCTCCAAGTAATTCAGATTCTCGTCGAATATATATAAGTCGGTAGATTCCATCCATCCGTATTCCGTTATATCATCTCCCTTGATATTCTCGACCTTCAGTTTGAGCGTATAGCACTGATCCAAATCCTCCTTGATGCAGCTAGTCGCTATAATAGCGAACAAAGCCACAACCAAGAGAAGCAATTCCTTTGTAAACAGTATGTGTTTCATAATCCTAATTTTTTCTTATCAATTATTTTACCCTATATTGCTTTATTCTACTTCCTCATGGATAGTCTTCACGTTCCATGGCTCCACTTTCACGGATGCGCTCACATTGGCGGAGATCATCGGATCGTATGGGATCTCGGAACCGGGGCCGATGATGGTCAAGGTGATCGCGTATTTGTAGTTACGCTGGACATAAAAACCTTCTATCTCTTTCGAATCAATCGTCACTTTCTCGCCGACAGGAATCGCATAATAGCAATCTTCTTTTTTTACATAATTAGACTCATTATCTACCAGACCTTTCGGGAGATAAGTATAATCTCCTTTTACGATCAATAAGGTGTGGTTAGCGTAAGCCCGGTTCGCAGAAGCTTCGTCTGCTTTAGCGATCTCTCCTAATTTATTTTCATAGACATAGAATTCATGATTCAAGGCTGTATTGTCTGTAGTATGAACCTTTGCTAATTCATCTCTTTTTGTCTGAGTTCCTTTTTTATAAGAACCCTCGTCGATATTCGGAGATTTTGAGAATTCTTTACCTACCATATAATTTAAATATCCAAAACCTGTGCTTGTAAAGTCAAATGTTTTCTCTATCCCCCCCCAATTGGATGCGGAAGCTACGCAGGAAACACCCTTCGCGCTGGCGATAAAGACTTCTTTTAAAACAAAGTCTTTACTTATATAATTCGCATTATCGGGATTACTGTGCGTTACAGAAGCTAAAGCGATCGAAGCGACATCGCGGACTAATTTAACCGGGCCTGCTCCGTAAATTTCCTTACCGGCTTGACCTCCTACGGTTATATCGCCCGGCTTCGTGCTATAACCAATATAATTAGTCGTATTTGCGACCAAAGTTACTGTAAGCACCTCGCTGCTCATAGTCAAACCTTTTTCCAGAGTTTCCTCTTCCAGCTTAATCACCGTAGCAAGAAACGCGTCTTTCGTACCGGCATTGGCCAACGCTGCCTGAACATTTGCCGAAGCATTGGCCACGACAACAACTTCCGCCGCACCCGCATAGACCTCTTTCGGACCGATTTCTTGCGTGGTCACGTCTGTACTTGTAGAGGTCTTTATGTCCTCACCGCTCACCGTATATACCATACTCCAGCCCGTACCGAACACTCCGACCGTAAGCGTATTCACGTCTGCGTCCGTAGGAGTAGCCTCCTCTGCCGCCTTCGTCATCGCACCCTTCTCGCTCTTGATCGCCAAGGCCAGTTGCGCTTTCTCCAGTACCGGCGCTTCCGGAATCTCTATCGTGTTATCGTCCGAACAAGCGACCAGACCACATAACACCAACGATAAAAGAATATATCTCTTGAATCTCATAGTATAATATTTTTTATTTCCACATTTAATATGTGACAAAAATAGAAAGGATATATCGTGGCGCTGATAGGCAGAACTCTCTATAATAAGAGATAAATGTATCAATTTCATAAAAGTGATAGGTTTCCCTACCTTTTGCAACTTTCACCTATAGAAAAAGGCTCAATCCGTGTATTTTATGCTACCGGGGTGGTACTCGGATCATCCTAGTAACAAATATACAAAATCACTTAAATTCAGCAAAATCATGGCAAGAAAAAAGCAAGACCCATTTCCATGCAGGGATCACCTTGATCTCCTTGCCTTCTCTATTGAATGTATTTTCCTCGTCTTTCGTGACAATGATAAGATTCTCGCATCCGGTCACCGAGGCGGCTTCCAGCAAGCCTTTGATTTCCCTTTCTCTCGTACTCGCATCCACCATATCCCAAGTGACCTGTATGAGTTGTATCACGTTATCCTCCCGTTGAAGCACAAAATCGCACTCACAATTTCCTTGATAGTAGGTAATCTTGTCCGAAGGGAGCCGCATCCGGTTCAGTTGCATAAACACGGTGTTTTCCAGATTTTTCCCATTGTCGTTGCTCTGCGGCATAAGCACGGCACCACGCATACCGTTATCTATACAGTAGTATTTATCAAGCGATTTCTGTTCCTTTACCAGCGAACGGTCGTATTTGGAGATTCGCGCGAACATGAAGATGTTACAAATATAATCAGCCCAAAGATACAGGTCATCCTTACTGACTTTAAGCCCTTGGGACTTGATGTCCTTGTAGATGGCATTGATGGAGGTAGGCTTGGTGAGATTGGCCATGACACGCTTGACGAAATACCGTACCACACCCGTATTGGATATCTTGTAATGTTCGGCCAAGTCCTTCAATATCATCGTGTCGAAATAGCCGTGAAGCAGTTTTAACTGCTCCGACCGGGATGACGTCAATACGATTTCGGGAAAAGCGCTTGCCTGATTGTATGCCTCGAAAGCCATCTTCAATCTAGCCCTGTCCTGTTCCAAATAGCTATTAGTGGCGATCCCCTTGAAGCGGCAATATTCATTGAACGAAAGCGGGTAGGTCTCGTATTCCAAGGGATATCCGCGCAGAGCCGAACTTAACTCTGTGGACAGCATGGTAGCATTGCTTCCGCACACATAAATGTTCTTACAATAAGATTTATAGACACGCAAGACGAAGTATTCCCAATCCTTAATCAATTGTATCTCGTCGAAAAACATATACACATCTTTTATGGGTATATCCGGAAACATCTCCATGTATGAAACTATCACATCATCCAAATCATCGGATGACATATTTTTCAAACGCTCATCATCAAACCCTAGCCATAATATATTTCTAGGGGAAACCCCTTCACGGACAAGCCCATTGATAGCGATCTCCATTAATGTGGACTTACCGCAACGACGCACACCCGGAACCGTAATGATCTTGTTTCGGTTGATCGGTAACTTTATGTCTCGCTCAATCACATCAAACGGAATTTCGCTTTGCTTGATGGCAATAAGAGATTTGATGACATCTTTCCTCATGATTTTCTTTTTTTATAGGACAAAGATAGGATTTATTTCCTAAATTACAGGAAACAAACATATTGATATTTCCTTGAAATTAGGAAATACTATACTGAAAAACTTACATAATCACTTAAATTCAGCAAAATCATGGCAAGAAAAAAGAATGAGGTGAAAGCGAAAGAGCCCGTAAAGCTCCGGTTCAAGAAACTGTCGAACGCGAACCAGTCCATATATCTGGACATCTATTACAAAGGAAAGAGGTATTATGAGTTCCTCAAGCTCTACCTCACCCCGGAACGTTTCCCTGAAGACTGTGATAAGAACCGGATCACTTTGCGCTTGGCCAATAGTATCAAGGCACAACGGATCATTGATCTTCAGAACGAGATTTATGGTGTCCGTATGATAAACGGGCTCGGGAAAAAAACACTTTTAGAATTCCTCTCGGAATTGTACACCGATAAATCCGCGCATGGCGACAAAGCCTATTCCCTACGATTAAGAAGTCTGGCCAATCATCTTAGAGACTATATGCCGCAATGCTTGCTTAAAGACATAGATACCGGTTTCGTGAAAGGTTTCATCGCTCACTTGCGTAAACAACCCTACCTCAAAAGCGACTTCACGATTCACGGTTATTACCGGCTCCTGAATGTCACACTCAATAAGGCGGTCAAAAAAGGGCTGATCCTCTCGAATCCTTGTGGTTCGCTGGATACAGACGAAAAACCCCACAAACCTACCAGCCTGCGTACTTATTTGACCCTAGAGGAACTAAAGAGGTTAATCCGGACAGATTGCGCATGCCCAGAGGTAAAAAAGGCTTTTCTGTTCTGCTGTTTCTGCGGACTCCGGATCAGCGACTTGACCGCTCTTAGATGGGAAGATATGCAAAAAGAAGGAAATGATAAATTCCGTTTACAGATCATACAGAGAAAGACGAAAGAGGCTATTTATCTCCCATTGTCCGAGGAAGCGATAAAATACCTTCCCGCAAGGGAGAATGACAATGACAGGGTCGGCTTGATATTCCATCTACCTAGCCTCACGATTATATGTCAGGTATTAAAAGGCTGGGCCTTAGCCGCCGGCATCAAGAACAAGAAAGTGACCTTTCATATTGCAAGACATAATGTAAATTATATCCACCAAATAATCAACACTTTACCTACTGTCTAACCCGCAGTAGGTAACGATTTAGAAACGAGCGATGTGTGTTGTTTCGCTGTGTTTTGTACAATATTTAAAGAGCGACTTAATCGGCATAAAGATACTAAATTTATTTCTAATTATCACTTGTTGTTTATCTACTCAAGCATATTATTGATTAACATATCAATAAATCTCATATCGCTTTTCATATTTATTCGTGTAAAATTTATACTTGAAGTTGCATTACTAAAAAGCAAAAAAAGACCTACTAACAATCTGGCAAAGCCCCTTTCAAGATTATGTGGTGATTATATGTTTCTATGGTTATTGTTCTTAATAAGTGAAAGCAAATAAATCGGAAAAACAATAACTGAGGCCAACAAAACACTCGGAAGAAGACATATAACTATTACCACTCGTGGTAGGCGACATAGTTCATATTTTAGGATTGTTATAAATTTCTTCATATTGTATCTTTATCTGGTATTGTTCGATCTGTTTTATCAGGAAAACTTTGAAAATTACTCGATTCTGTTTGTTTTTACTATTTTTGAGTGATAGTTCCAACTGGAACGAGGACGTACTTTGTAAATATTGTCCAATTTCTTATTGTCGATAATGTGTCGCAGACGATGATATAAATATCTTTATTATTATGGTGTTAATTAGTGTTATATTAGCATTTTATAGAAGTCTTACGAGATAATTATTTGCCTACTTTGATTATCATGGTTACAATAATTTCTTCTCTAACTAGGATTTGTATAGTCAGGGCTGAACGTGTTTACTTTCGCTCGTTGCTTATTTTTGAGATAGATAGCAGGCGATCACGTGCAAGAACAGAACAAGTATGCAAATTCTGTTTTCAGTATAATGCGGATAAAATCCCTGTGGGCTTTAGATGCCCACAGGGGAATCAATTTAATAGCTGTAAATAAGCCATTCATTGTCATTATACACTACTTGGACAATTGCTCGCTCAAACGCTAACTTTGGCGCAATTATTCTTGAATGGGTCGGATTGGAAACCCGCATGCACGATAATTGCCATTCCATGGGTATACATTACCACTATGGTAATACAAGGTGTAGCCAGTAAAAGCATTAACTGGTTGACTACTCCAATAATAAGCGTTTTCGCTAACATAACCAAGTATGCCACCAGTACTACTACGCATACCTGTTGCTGGATACCAAGCTTTAACAGTAGGGGTAGAAGTTTGGGAAACATATAAACGCCCAAAGTTGGCTGAATTCTCGGTGTTTGCTACAATGAAATTTGAGTTCTGACCACTATTTACTTCGCTTGTTCCTAAAGTGCCAAATCCAGCCCAAGGGTTATCATTAGCTGATTTCCCACCAATAGGAATACGCCAACCAGCAGGACACGGATCAAATGGAGATTTTTTGTTTTGTGTAGCATACCATAAATCCTTATTAGATAGATCTGTATCATTCAAGTTCGTCCAATCAAATTCACTAGATGTTATGAAATCAAGAGGAGAGGTAATTCCAAAGGACAAGGATTTCTTCCCTGTCTGCTTTTTATTGTCTTCAATTTTACTACCGTTTGCATCGTAGATTGCCACAAAATTGTTTGTACTGCCATCAGCCGAACCTACAAACGGATCTTTGCGACCAAACTGGTAGTATAGTCCATAGTATTTTGGAGCATTGAGTTTGGTTATAGTCGCTGGATTAATGTCTCCATTCACGTTTATAACAGTAGCTCCAAGGTTACGATCCATCATAAATTTACTTTTGTAGATACCATTTGTATTTGTAAATGCATCGCCATAGTATTGATGAACTTGACCGTTTTGTGCAGTACCCTCTGTTGTACTTGGGTTATAATCGGTAAACCATAGATGCCAACTCCAATAAATCTTCTCAGTTGATTTATCTCTAAGTGCAATAACCGCATTATTGCCGTTAAAGATACCTGCATCGAATTTTAGTTTAACATATGACTCCCCTGCTTTATTCTTAATTTGTTCCCCATAAATGTTTTTATTGCCAGCCCATGTTTTCCAAAGCGTAATAACCTCCCAATTATCAGCGGCTACGAAATCATTAAATTCAGCTAATTTCCCATTTTCGCAATTATCAATAACGCTCCATCCCTCTTGCGCCATACTTAAGGATATTATGAAATTTAACATATCTGTTCTTTCAGTATCTATCATATAACAATTTGCCACAGGTTGTGTAAGAAAGTCTACAATATTTGGATCACTGATTGAATTCGTAATACTACCACTATTAAATGTTCTAAGAACAGTTTGACTATCTTTATTATCGGCATGACGACTAATATTAGTAACAGTGCCATACACATCTACATTACCTGCAACGACAATTAGGTTTGTAATTATTGCACCTTCAGCAACGACAATGGTAGAAGGAGAGGTAGAAGAGATGATCTCTCCAAAAGATCCATGTACAGTGACGTGCGCCTTGTTTGTCTTAATCTCTATGTCTGTAGCATTTGTGCCAGACGGAACTGTAATATTGATATTGCCGTCATAATTATTATTCTCAACATTAGGAGTCGCATCGGTGATAGTAAGTTTAACTCCTGCATCAATATTTGTAAAGAACATATTAATTGATGGCGTGTTAGCTTTCATTACTGCATCAGGAATTGTAACAACGCTATTCCCGGAAATCTTTTCAGCGACATTTACAGAAACATCCTGCCCTATTTCTGTTGCTGCATTATTCAGGATATCCTGTAATCTTTGAAGTGTAAATACCTCTTTATCTGCTTCATTATCCCATTCTGATAGGTCTGCGGCAACTTTTACATCTGTAAGTAACGCTGTCCCAAATGTCAACATAATATTATAAGCTTTGCCTTCGGCTAAAGACCCGTCGGGTAGCGGTATAGTAATGGTAGAGGTTGTTTTAGTATAACCTTTAGCTAATGATGCATCTAAAGTCACCACATCATACTGCACCTGAATACGAATATCTGCTGGTGAAGTAATACCTGTTTTTCCACCAGGAGGGATTAAAAACAAATACTCATTTGCTTTGAGTAATCTTGTTGCTACCCCCGTGCGATCGATAGCAACTGATGTAGAGTTATAACTACCAGAGAAACTTGATCTTGTATTAAGGATAGAGGTTGCATCCATTGCTGCGGACACTTTTGTTGAATTTACATAATTCCACTCTCCGTTGTCCGCTATCGCAAGTTTATAATTTGCATTTGCATAAAACTTAGAGTTAGCATTAACTCCCGAGCCACCACTATCTTCTGTTCCCAGCACCTTTAGCGACTTAATAAATAAAGAGGTTACACCTTTAGTTGCATCATCTGCTTGTAGGTTGCGATCCACACGTGCAGAAAAGTTTAAACGTGTTAATGCGTGTTTAAAGGGGAGAATTACATTTTCATTCTGCTTTATCTGATCTGCTTTTGCAGCTACAACAAAGTCTACCATTTTTACAGCACTAATATTCTGCGTAAAACTGATGGAAGGTTCTCCTTGGGTAGTATTATCGTAACTTGTTGAAATAGCTGTTATACCTGTTTCTTGAGGCCAGTAAGCAAAGAAAGTAATTTTATCATTTTTAGTATTAGGCCAATACTTGATTGGATTATAAGTCCACACCGAACCACTATATTCAACCTTTTGGTCATACATGAAGTTTGGTCCAGTACTACTGCCAACTGTAGCCCAATCGCTTTGCCCTGTATAGTAGGCAAACAATCCCATAGGTTTATCCTTAACGTTGATGTTATCGACCACACCTGCTCGGGTCTGTTTTGAAGCAGAGATACTAAAACGAATAGCATTGTCGGAATTTTGTGTCCCTTCAATTATTTCGTTCTTGGCACAACTAGCAAGTAGTATTGCAAAGGCTGCCATCGCAATTAAAAAGTTTTTTTTCATTGTTTTGTTAATTTTAAAGTATTACTAATTTGTTTTATGCCTGTTTGTAACTTAGTGGTCCATATATTGCATCATTTCACAAGTGTCGTTTTTTACATTTTATTTATTGGGATGTCTATTATATCTTCATCGCCCCAATCGTCAATATCCGGCTCAAATCCCCCCTCTGCATTAATGTCAGGCAGCTCAATTTTACCAAATTCGATCTCTATATTAAGTCTATTCGCATCTGTTCCCATTTGGCTTGACACATCAAATCTAAATGGAGGATTCGGTGGGGTGGGAAATAACATGCTGCCATCAAGCGTTTCATTTAGGGTAAAAAGAATACTTAATTCATTATTATGAGATGATTCTTGGGATTTGCCAAGTGTAACAAATGAGCATTGCATATAACCATCTTTTGAGGTAGGATCATAAAATTTGTGCCGGTCAAAAGAGAATATATAACCATCATACTCACTTTTTTTCTCTCCACTACTCAGTACAACAGAAGAGGCAAATCCAGAAAAGACACCTGTCGCAGACTTAGCACTTCGCAGATGTGCTACATGTGCCGTAACTGTGCAAGTATAAATTATCGGAACAACTTGAATGCCCACCATTTTTTGTAGTGATGCTGCTGATTTTATTGTGTTAAGCCCTTTACTGCTTTCAAGTACCATTTCAGCAGTAACTTCAAACTCATCTAACAGCCATATTGCCAAAAAATCGGGTTCTGACATGTATGAGTTGTTCGATTTATTGGACCACTTTACTGAATACTCAAAACTCTCCCAATTTTCCGTTCCCTTGAATACAACATTATCACTATAATCTGATATGGCATTATTGATAGCCAATACTTTGTATTTACCTACTGGAACCTCAATGGTGTCTAATATGGGATAGTTGATAATATATTCTTTATAACTGTTCCCGTTAAATGGAGTGCCATCGACACAGTAAAGCCATATTGAACCTCGATACAAATCTCCATTTTCATCGTTGTCGGGGTTAATTCCCGTTTGGGACCAATCGAATGAAACAGGAATCTTGGCTGTGTTGATTAAAACATCTTCTAATTCACGACGTTCACATGAGGTAATTGCAATCAATAGTACACAAAGCATTGATAAATTATAAATTATTTTCATTTCACACCTCCTTTCTTTGATCTAAGATGAGGATACCATATCAAGGATATTTTTGCTTTGGTGGGACCAAACCAAGTGTAAGAACCATTTTGTTGCCGAATCAAATGCCACTGATTGTCAATATTGCTTAACTTAGCATCGTACTGCCGGTAGTCGGTTTGCAGATAACCGATTCCCAATGAGAACTCCATTGAGAGGTTTCGAGACAGCGGTAATACATATCCGCCGCTGACCCCCATGGCAATAAAAAACTCGCCTTGATAACCCTTTCGTTCCAACTCAAGGTCATAAAGCCCTGCGCCTCCATACAATCCTACAAACCACCCGCTCAAAGGATTATGCTTCTCAAGCGACACTTCTTGCTTTTTGTAATTCGATTTAATCCAATAACGCACCTCCAAATTACCCGAAAGCACCTGAAGACAATTTTGCTTCTTCTCCCATAACCACCACGGAAACATCCACTCACCGGCAATAGACCAATGTTTGCCAATAGGAATCTCCACTTCTATATTGAGTACCGTAGCCGCATCTAACAGCAGATTAGTTTTCAGTGCAATGGGCCGGCGAGATTGAGACTTCATCAGTGTAGGGGGCAGATATGTTTCTGTTTGAGTCACTGAATCTGCATCCGGTCTCGGCATATTCGTTTCCGCAATCTTCGATTCGTTGATAGGAGAAATAGCAATGGAATCCGACTTAATTATCTGTTCGTGTACAGGCGGAGGGCTTTCTTGTTGGCAAATATCTACTTGTGTGGAGCCGCTTCTGAGATGTTTTAAGAAGTGATTTGTGATATATTTCCAAGCCGTACCGTCACCAACTTGACGCAATCGCCACTCTTTAGTCTCAAGATTGACATCTTGGTCGATAATCTCTAAAACTCTCCCTTGAAAAGGTGTTTGGTCGTCTTGCTCTACACATCGCTTCAAGCCTTCCCAGTTTTCAGCAACCACCCTTGTGGTGATAATCTCTTTGTTAATATGAGGATATTTCCATAGGATATACACCTTTATCGCCGTAGCTCTGAGTAAGGCCAAGGCGTAGTTATGGTCGATATTACCGTCGATAGAAGAAGTGGTGGTAATCTTTATGGAGTCTATTTGCGAAATAGTTGATGTATCCGAGAATATCCGCTCCAACTCCATCAGCGAAACCGCATTGTGCATATATCCGCTATCCAACACAGCTCTATCGAATCGAAAATAGAAAACCGCACCAAAAGGAGAAGACGACTTTGAAATCATCTCCTGAGCCTGTACGCTTTTCACAGAAAGCGTAATCATCGCTAATATTAGTATTATCCTATTGTATTTCATATATTATTCGCTTTTTATACTGTTTCATCCAACTACTTTACAATCTGCCACTCCTTAAGTGGTGGATAATTAGTTAAAAACGACATATACTACTATTAACCAACATCTTACTTGTTTATAAAGAAGATGTTTGTTTGAATAGTCAATCGAGTCAATCAATTATAATTCAATATTATGTGCCACTTTTCCACCCAAAAATGACTGATAATGAATTATTTTTATTAATTTTGCAGTCCAATGACATGCAAAGTCCACCACTTAAGGAGAGATTATATTTCAGCTAACAACATCTCATTTGCTTTGTCAATTACATTCCGGTCGAGTGAAGCGAGATAAATCAAAGTTGTTTTTTCATTACAGTGACCTAAACTCTCACTAATAATCTGAGTGGAAATACCCTTCTGTTTGGCAATAGAAGCCCAGCTATGACGAGCGACATAAGAGGTCAGTGGTTTATCAATTCCCATCATCTCTGAAATATGCTTTAGTCGAGCATTGTGTAAACGCAGTGCCGTTTCGTAGTTCTTGTACCTGCTGAGAATGGGTAACAGGTAAGGTGTATTCTCAGTATAGCGAGAAATAATCTCCATCAAACAAGGTTCTACTTTTATTCGAAGCTCTTGACCTGTCTTGTGGCGATTATAAACAATATAGCCATTTTGTATATGAGAGTGGGTTAGATGCGCAATATCTACAAATGCCATACCTCGTGCGTAAAAACTAAACATAAAGAGATCCCGAGAGAGTTCCAAATCTTTTTTTGCAGACAAATCAAATCTCTTTAATTGTGAAATGACTTTGCTACTAACCGCTCGTTTAATCGTTTTATCAACACCTACATATACTCCCTTGAATGGATAATTTTGTACTGTCAATCCCTCCCCCACAGCCCGATTATATACAGCTCTGAGAAGTCGCATATAGAATGAAATCGTGTTATTAGATAATGATTTGGCTTTCAGATAGCTTTCATACTGTTTGATTAGATGGGCAGAGATGGCACTAAAATCAATATCTTTTCCCTCTCTGAAAGCAGAGAAACTACGTAATGATACTCGGTGAGACTGGGATGTTTTTAATCTGCCTGCAACATTTAATTCATTGATAATTCGTTCTGTAAATTGAAAGAGGGTTCTTTCTTCACAAAATTTGGCATAGGAGTCAATCACAGCGTCCATGTCGTTTACCTGTGTGGCAACATGGTAAAGTCGGTCTATATCTCTAATTATTTTTCGTTCGGTATCAACAAGATAGGTGCGTCGGCTGTATGCAGCTTTATCCATCCGAATCACCTCATGTTCTTTATTCCATTCGTGCTCATATACTTTATAGGGCGTGTTAATTTGCTTTACGATGCGATGTTGGATTATTTGAAAGAAAATAACTCCTGCTCTTGTCGGAGCGGTTGATGCTCTGAATTTTACTTTAATGCTTATCATATATTTTTTATTGATTGGTTTATATATTTTATCCGAAACTTAAAGCGAAGATTACCTTTAAGTTTCGGATAAATGAGTTGTATTTATTTATTCTCACTTGTTTTTCAACTTCTTCGCTCCCTAATTTAGTTTTTCGGTTTCGAGTTGTTGTAGTCTGGCTTGTTCGCTAAGTGTGGCTTTCTCTTTGACGGCACGATCGAAGTCTTTTACATCATTACTCATCTGTAGGATTTGGGGGTTGTCTCGATTGACTTCAAAGAGATCTTCGAATTCAGAGATGTGTTCAGAAAAGGCTTGAAGTAGTGGCACTTCAAATCGTTGTCAATACGGTCATAGTTGGAACGAGTGGCAAGATAGAGCCATACACTCAGTCCCGAAATAATAACCATCATGCCAATGAAAAGAAAAATAGACTCCTTTGCCACTATGTCAATGGTGAATTTCCGTTCACTAACGACGGGTTGGCATACCCGCAGAATGGTTTGATTTAGTTCTGTGGTGGCTGAAATATTCCTTTCCATCCGTTCTACAAGACTATCAACCTTTGTCAAGTGTATTTGTGTGGACTTTTGATTTTTACTGCTGGATTTTATCTCTTCCAGCATGGCGATAATAATATCGTCTTTGTTGTCATTTGCCATAATTGGTTTAATTTTAAAATGTTATCTTCTTATCCCTCTCTTCTTTTTCTGCTGCATGCGTCGTCGGAACTCGGCTTCTTCGGCTGTTTCGGCGGAGGATGGATCGGTGGATATGTCAAAGATACCACCCAACGTAGAGGCTATATCGGCAGCGGTGTCGGTTACAGATTTGGCAGCTTCGGAAGGGGTGTTTAATATTGATTTTGCAGCTTCGGCAGCGGTGCCTGCAACTGATTCTGTCCCCTCATATATAGGACTGCCGGATTTTTCAATATGAGGTGCTGACGATTCTGCCTGTTGCGATTGTAGCTCTGATGGCGTTCTGGGGTCGCTCCACGATTCCCTGTACTCGGTGTCGGTTGAGTTTGCTTTCCAAAGGTACGGGCGTGCCAATTGCCCATCGCCTCCCCACCACTTCACGGTGTCACGGGTTACGCACCCGGCTTCAATCAGTCGCCTGTCCATCTCACGCATCTCGTATTTACCGTGCTTAACAAATGTGTCGGGCTGAATCTTCGAGAAGAATATCCGCTTATGCTTATCGTCGGTGAAAATATATGACGAGAACCGCTTGCCCTCACTGGTCTGGAAATTATTAATGTATAGGTAGCTGCCACTTTTGATGGTTTCCCATTGCTCTGTGGTGAGTTTTACCCCTTTGATGGTTGGTGTAGGCGGATTGGCTTTTCGTTCCGCCTTGCTTTCATCCTTGCGTTTCTCCTCAATGTATTTCAACGCTACAAACAGTTTTTGCAGACCTGCATGGCTGAATCGTCTGTCTATTTCGGAGGCTTTGAACTTGTAACCGTCCTTTTCGAGCGAGATACCGACTATTATATCCGATCCTCTGCGGTGTTTCATATAAAGCGTAATACCGTGTCGGTGTAGGTTCTCGGATAGCTCACGGAGGTTGTGCGACTTGGGAATAACCAGCTTCATCGCATCGTAAATCTCGTATTTCGCCTTGTCTGCTCCGTGCAGTTTCGGTCGGTTTACCGCCTCTTTTCCCTTGCCAAAGGTGAGTCCGTAACGCTCTTTCAGCTTCTTGCAGACTGCTATATTCCGTTTGTAATCGTTGTTGACGGAGATAAGTTTCAGGTCGTTATCAATGCGGTTATAGACAATATGCAGGTGGTCGTGGTCGGTGTTACGGTGGCGTACAATAATGTATTGTGTATTTCCGATGCCCATTTCATTCATATATTCTTTAGCGAGTTTAAGCATAAATTCATCTGTCATTTTCGCCTTATCTTCGGGCGAGAAAGCTATGGGGATATGCCCAACGGGTTGTTTAATTTCGCTACGCTGTGACTGTTGCATCTCAAAACAGCGGATAATACTCTCCGTACTATCCGCTAAAACTCCTTCGGCTTCCAACAGTTTGGAGGTGGCGTTCATCACATACCGGACGCAACCCTCAAACGACTTCCCTTTAATGTTTTTTGCGATCATCAATCAACTTCTTTAGTTCTAAAATCACTCCGCAGGCTTCAATAACATATCGACTTAAACCCTGATTCAGATGTTTGGCAATCTGGTTTACGTTGTTGGCAACACCTGCTATCTTACGCATCAAATCCAACTCTTCGGCTGTAAAACGGTTCTTTATCGCCCCTTTCAGGGTCATCATCCGGGCGTATTGGGTAGCGGTAAGACTCACCTGTGCCGCCCGTTTGCAAACCTTATCGTAGTCCCCTGCGGTCAATTTGAGATTGATAGAGCGGTTTAGTTTCTCGTCTTTCTCTTTTGGAGGTCTACCGCTTCTCTTATCCGCCATAACCGCTCCCTTTCGATTGAAAACTACCACACACCTGCAACCATCGAGAGGTGCGAGCCGCACAGACAATTATTATTATAGAGATTGCGACCACCGAGAGCGACTCTTCAGCCGACCTCTGTCGGCACCGACCATCGGGAGGCAGCCTCGCAGAGCAAGGTTTTCGGGTAAGCCCAAATGGAATTTGGGTATCCCGAAAGATTACCTTGCTCCCAAAACTTTCAAAAAATAGTGGAGAGTAGTACACCTCCCCACCGAATAATACTTTTACTTTCATCGGTCTGTTATTTAGAATTAGACCACAAATAAAATGATATTATTTTCTGAAATACAATCCGATAGCCTCGATGGATGGTGTTGCAGAGTTGTGCTGTAAAGTTCCATTTCGGGCAGTGTCGAATGCGGTTGGAATTGCTCCGTTCTACCTTGTCCGACAAATGACGGTTTCCCAATTTGAAAATGTTAAGACTTGAAAACAGACAACCATCCGTTTTGCTACCGAAAACAGGTATCGTCCCTGTGGAATGAATGGGTTTGGGGTTCTCTTTTTCAGGCAAATCACGGCTGTTTTCCGCAATAAAATCTGAAACTTTGATTGACAAACAGTAAGTTATACATTTGTCATCCGGTATTGAAAATCTGCCAAATAGAAGAGTTGCCAATTTGATTATTTGCGGAGCTTAAAATCATCAACCTTTCGGTTTTGCACGATTGGTTATTTGAAAATTTGCAATCATGACAATTTGGAAACAGGAAAACAAATTTTCAATACCGGAAAATCGAAAACAAACCATTTGTCAAATTCTAAAAGAATAAGTTTATGAAGAAAAAGCCTTTGTTCATCGCCTTCTCCTCCCAAAAGGGAGGTGTCGGCAAAAGTACCTTTACCGCACTTGCGGCAAGTTATCTGCACTATACGCTCAGATACAATGTAATGGTCGTTGATTGTGATTATCCTCAAACCAGCTTACATTCGCTTCGTAAGCGGGAGGTAGAGATGGTACGGCAAAATGAATATTATCGTAATAAAGCCGTCGCCCTGTGTAATTCGATTGACAAACAACCGTTTCGCATCATCACCGCCAAGCCCGAAGATGCCATAACGACGGCTTACTCCTTTCTGGGGGAAAGCACCGAATCCTACGATGTGGTGTTTTTCGATATGGCAGGCACCATCAACAACAATGGTATGGTGGCAACCTACCTTATGTTGGATTACGTCTTTGCCCCGATGCTCGCTTCCCGCATGGTGTTGGAGAGTACCCTTACATTTATCACCGCTACCAAGGAGTACCAAAAGGCAAACCCTGATATACACCTCAAAGAGATTTATCTTTTCTGGAACCGTATCGACGGTCGGGTAAAACGAGACACGATTGTAGCATACGAGGAAGTGATTTCGGCATTGGAGTTGAAAAGACTCAAAACGGAAATTCCTCAATCGGTACGGTTCGACAGGGAGCAATCCCTGCACATCAAGGATGGAGTCTTTCTCTCCACCTTGTTTCCGCCCGACAAACATCTATTGCAGGGGAGTAATCTGGATTTACTGATCGAAGAGATCGTATCGGTTACAGGACTTAAAACAAGCGGTGATGAAAGAGGTGAATAAACCATCGTCAACAGAAGTGGGAGCCATGCAATCGAGCCAATTTGAATCATTTTTGAAGGAGGTACATGGTGGTCTTGATGCAATGGCTACTCAGAAGGAGGGAAAAGCAGTTCCACCGCCCACCTCCAATCTTACACAAACTACATCTGTTACCAAAGAAAATGTTTCGCCTGAACATAATCCCCAACCGACAGAGCCACTTAGACGTAAACGCAAGGTTCAACAGGAAGGGTATCAGGATCGTTTCTTTACCCGGATAGATTTCACCCATCGCAAACCGCTTTACATCACCGCCTCCACCCATCGCAAGTTAATGCGAATCGTGCATTTGATGGATCACTCACGGGCAACGATTAGCAGCTATGTGGAAAACATATTGTTGAATCATCTGGATACATTCAAAGAGGATATAAACACCATCTATCAGGAAAACAGCATAAACCCGACAGAGGAATAGATGGCATTCTTTCTTGGAATAAGCACCTTTCGGAAAAATTCGGAAGGTGTTTTTAGTATGTTTTTTGGGGGGACTGTCCTCGCTTGTCCATACTGAACGGAGCCACAAGCTTCCACTTAGCTGAAACCCATTGAGATACGAGAAATGTGTTCTTTCTTTGCACCATAAAACCAAAGAAAAAACATTTTAAAAGATAGATTTTATGGAAATAATCAATGTAGAATCCCGAACATGGGAGATGATGATGGCACGGCTCGAAGCCTTTGCCGAAAAAGTGGAAAACTTGTGCCACTGCACGGGCGATAAAGCCCTGCAAAAATGGCTCGATAATCAGGAGGTGTGCGAGATATTGAACATCTCGAAACGAACCTTACAAACCTATCGGGACAACGGCACATTAGCACACACCCAGATCGGGCATAAGATGTACTACCGTCCCGAAGATGTGGAACAGTTTATTAACAAACTAAAAACCAAATAAAGAATATGAGCGAAATCATTGACAGTAAGAATGAGCGTGTGGTACGCCTGTTCGGGTCATTAGACCGAATGCTATCCGGTATTGAACGACTGGTTGCCAACCACCGACCCACATTAGGCGGAGAACGTTTTTTGACCGACAGAGAGGTCTCCGCACGGTTGAAAGTGAGCCGCAGGACGTTGCAGGATTGGCGGACAAACGGGCAGATTAACTATATCACGCTGGGCGGTAAGGTACTTTACAAGGAGTCTGAAATCCAAAAGATGCTGGAAAAGTATCACCATAAGGCGTGGGAATAGCCTCTTTTGAACCAATCGCCACAGTAAGTCATTGTCATTTTGTAGCGTCCAGCACTTGGATTGATAAAGGTTGTCGGCAAGGTTTTTTGGATAAATACGCTCGACCGCAAGGGAGAGGAAGATTTATTCAAAAACTGCGTAGCAGCCCGACCTTGCCGGCAAACTTTTCAGCCGATACCTTTGCAACAAAATGGGGATGGCTTCTATATTTGAAAATTTTCTCCGGTAGCATATCAATGCTATCCCTTAAAAAAATCAGCCGTAAGAATCCAATTGGAAAATCTTACGGCTGATCTGTTTTTAGTTTGACACCGTATCGTACGGCAACCGGATAAATAAGGGTGGCGACGGATTTTGTACGGCAATACTTCTCTTTAATACCCATTTCCTGAAAATCTCGGTTTTCGGCGACTGTACCCGAAAAGCTACGGCAATAATCATATCCAGCCCGTAATAATCGGGATAGATTTTTAGCCCTTCTACCGTGCCGCCTGTGGAGTAATCTCCACAAGCTATGCCCGATTTCTCAATTGCCCGAACCGCCGCCTTTGCCGTTTGGTAAAAAATGCCCAGCAGATTGGCGATTTCGGTCATGTTCATTCGTACCTCGGACGGAACGGACACCGTACCGTTCTCGCTGATTGTTATTATATTCCTGTTCATCATTGGCGTGTATTAGTTTGCGTTATTATTATCTCGAAATGGTCGTGCAACTTTTCTTCTTTCCATCAGCCGATCCATATCCTGAGAAATCTTCTGGTCGGTTACTTGTGCGTAAATCTGTGTACTGGAAATATTGGTATGCCCCATCATCTTACTGATACTCTCAATCGAAATACCCGCTGATAACAAGAGCGTTCCGAACGTATGGCGGCTTTGATGATGCGAGAGGTTCTCCTTAAACTCCAACGCATTACCCACTGCGTGTATCTCGTGCCAGAGAATATCACGGATCGGCAGCGGGAAAACAGGCTTAGAATCGTCAGCGGTATTGTATAGCCGCAATATCCGCTCGGCTATCGGGTGCAACGGGATAAAAGCCTCCACGTTGGTCTTGCCCCTTTTCTCTCGGATATAAGTCCGGTTATCAGCCGTTTTGCCGATATGGTGCGGGTAAAGCCTGAATATATCCACGTAGGCGAGTCCGGTCAGTGAAGAAAAGATAAACATCCTGCGTGCCAACTCCAAATTACGGTCTTCCATCGGGGTCTCCATCATCCGTTTCAGCTCGTTACGGCTGATATGGCGGAGTTTGGGCGGAGCTTTCTTTTCGTATGCCACATCTTCCAGCGGGTTGATTCTTATTATCTCTCTATCCACTGCAATATAAATAAGCCTGTTCAGCCATGTCAGGCAGTGGTTGATGTGGCTCGGAGTATACCCTAAATCCCTTTTCAGGAACAGCTTGAACGATTCGCCGAATTCTTCGGTAATCTCTGTGAACGGCATATCCTCTTTGCCTCGTGAGAGGATAAAATCCCGCAGGTTGGCTTGGCTCGTTTTACTCTGGCGATAGGTCGATGTCGAATTTATTTCGATGGAACGCACTCTTAGTCGTTCTCGTTCCTGCTCGCCAGCCTGTAACAAAGTGGTGGGAATGGAGTTTACGCCGACAATCGTATTTTTCAGTAGTTCGGCACTGATTACGCCACTGTCTTTAAGTATGGTCTCATAAGCCAACTCAATCTTACGTCTGAATTTCAGTAACGTATCGTTTGCCTTGTTCTCTTTGACCTCGCCTTTTTTGGCGTTAAACGCTTCGGGTTTACAGTAGATACCTGTCGTTATAACGCTGTTCTTACCGTCAATGGTGATACGGCATAATACCACGGTCGTTCCGTCTGCCTTTACTTTTGCCCGATTGATATAGTATAGTTGTTTGAAGGTACTTCTCATCGTATTGTTTGTTAAAGGGTTAATAGTAAATCCTGTGTTGCTTCGATAAACCGATCCAAGTCCTCGAACAGCTTCTTTGGGGTAACACGGGCATAGACCTGTGTGGTCTGGATGTTGTTATGTCCCAGCATCCGGCTGATAGTCTCTATCGGCACACCCTCTTCGAGCGTAACCAAACTGGCGAAACTGTGCCGCCCGGCATGATAGACCAAATCGGTTTTCATACCTGCCAAAACTCGGAGGCTTTTCATATTGGCTCTCAATACTCTATAATCCTGTACGGGGAGTAGTGTCTCCCGTGTATCGTCCTTGAACCGCTCCAACATCGCAATGGCTTCGGGGAGCAGTTTGACCCGTGCCAGCATCTCGTTTTTCTTTCTACGGTATTTTAACCACAACTCGCCGTTATCGTCGGTGGATAGATTTTCACGGGTGATGGAAACGGTATCGGCATACGAAGTTCCTGTGTAACAGGCGAAAAGAAACAGATCCCGGGTGAGAGCCAACGAAGGTCGTCGGGCAGAGATTTCTACATCCCGAATCCGCTCAAAGTCTTCTCGGCTTAACGCTTTAGGGGCGGTCTCTTTCTGCTTGGGTAGTTTGTAGTGGGCGAAATAGAACTTTTCGGAGTGTCCCTCTTTGAATGCTATCTTGCACACTTTTTTCAGAATGGCAAGATAGTGGCGTACGGTCTCCATTGCCAATCCTTTCTCTCCCAAAACGAAATCCTGATACTCACGGATAAACTGTTCATTGAGCTGTCCGAAAGCAATATCGGCGGCATTGAATCTCGTTTGTACAAATTCGCCCAATGTTCGTCTGGTATAATGGTATTGTGGATAGGTTCCCGCCGCACGGTCGATGCCGATGCGTTGTTTCAGCTCCTCATTTACCCGGTCTAAGAGTTTTAACAGGGTCATTTGCGTTTCTACGCTCCCCTGAAATAGATTCTTTATATCCTCAGCTCTGAATTGTTGCTTACGCTCCAAAAGGGAGTTGTAGGCTTCATGAATGGATAGCAACAGTTTATCCAACTTGGCATTGGTGGCTACCGCTTCCCGGCTCTTGCCGTTCAGACGGCTTTCACGGGGATTCCACAACGTGGGTGTACAGGAGATTTTACAACTGAACTGCGACATGGATTTGCCGACAGTGATACGCCCCATGATCGGGGTCTTACCCGACTTATCGGGACTGCTTTTTTTCAGGTAAAGCAATACCTTGAATTTTTCTTCTTTCATAACGCTTATTTTTTGATGATTTCTTTGCAGTCAATTTTGACTGCAAAGTTACCTCTTACATAAGCGCTCTTTGATATGCAAAACACTGTGTATCAGTGAAACAAAACGAGGGTTGAGATTCTTTTATCCGCTTTCGGTTACCTATTTCCACTTGGTAACTGGTCGGCTAACGGTTTGGTAACTGAAATCCCGCCTGATTCCGCTATATTCTGAACTTTACCTTCTTAGCAAATTAGAGCAAATTACCTCATTTCAAACATGTTACCTATTTCACTACACCTCTCTGCTTTTACCTGCTTTACGGTAGATTATTCACGTAAGCCGCCATACTTTCGCCACTCTTTCACTAGCTCTTGGCATTGACTTGTATACGGTATGTAAATTACTAGGACACAAGAACATCATCTCCACACAAGTATACGCGAAAATCATCGATGCTAGTAAAAGACAGGCAATAGACCGGTTTAATGGGGTGTTAGACGCATGAGACGGATATTACTTCAGATTCGGATGGCACGGATCAAGAAAGATACTTCTCCCCAAGATCCGTGTCATCCGCTATAGTTTCAGTCCGCAACTGGCTTATCAGATCAGAGACTTTGTATTATTTCCAACGGAGTCTCGCACTCCTCATAACTCAAATCGAACCGCTCGAATGAAATATAGACCTGTTTGAGCTTGATCCGTCCAAAAGTCTCACCCGTAAGCTCGTTCGCTAGCACCACGTCCGTACGCCACAACGGAAACTCTGGCAAGCTGAAGTTCAACAGATAGATTCCATACACAGGAAGCAGCTCGTACTTCCAGTCACGACCTGTCTCGCCCTGACGGGAGATCATACGGCAAATCCATCGCCACTTGCTTATCTCCAAACACAGCCTTGAAGACGCCATCCAACATGATGTTCACGTAATGTTCCATAGTTTTATGGGTTTTAGTTGATTAATAATTCACGTATAATGTTGTAAAGGTAAAGACTCTTCTGTTGAAAAACAAGCTTATTCCGATAAATTCTCATCATGCCATCCGCTCCCATACATTATTATAATAATACTACTGAGTTGTTACTTACCTGCACATAACAAAAGCATAATTATGCTAAAAACAATCTCTTATAGCCATTCCCAAATAGAACTTAGAAATTTATTATTCGGGACAATGATCGCTTGCGCGTTCGCGGCGTGTTCAAACGAGGATGATCCTATCGTAGGACCGGATCAACCGCAAACAGGAGATGTAGAGACTACTTTGGCATTCGCTATTAAAGGTGCGGATACAAAAACAAAAGCAGGTACTCTGACTGCTGCTGAAAAGAAAGTAAACAACTTAAGAGTTATTCTTTACACGGCAGATGGTAGCTATGTGGCATCTTCAACAACGGGTGCAAATGAAGATGGTGTAGATGATAAGCGAGAGGTGCAAATGACAGTTAAGCTTCCTACAGGAGTTACTAGTTATAAGGTTTTGGCTGTAGCTAATTTAAGCACTAGCTTTGCGGACAATGTTGGTACGTCATTAGCGGCTATGGAACAAGGCGCTCCATTTGGTATAGGTGCGGCTATTGGTGACGCAGGTCTACCAATGAGTAGTGGCGTAAGTGCCGCATTTACCGTGGAATTAGGAAAGGCTAATTATTACGGATATTCAACGAGTGAGATCACCGGCTATGATGCGACTAAAGATGTCATTGTAGCATCAGAGCCTCTTCCTTTAATCCGTAACGTAGCCCGTGTAGATTTGAAGAAGGTTACATTGAATCTTAATGCTTCTACCAAGGAGCCAGGCTACACCTCTATTGATGCGCAATTACAATTACAAGAGGCGTTCATCTTGCATGCTAGAACTAAAGCTGCCGCAGCGGATCTTACCTCAACGCCGGCTTGGTGGAATTCGGCTACAGGAACTTGGGGTTCTATCGTAGCCCAATACACTGCTTCTACTACAGATTTATTGTCTGGACGTAATGTATTTGAAGCAACAACGACTACTTTTGAGAATGTAGTAGGTACCGCCAATGTTGGTTATAAAACTGCACTCACACAGACAATTACTCAAAACTCTACAACTGCCGCCTCTCAAGACCTTTCTGGCATAAGTTTCTATATCTTGGAAAACGATCAAACTACTGCTTCTCGTGAAATTGTTGTGACAGGCGATGATGCTGTGACAAATCACTCTCATCAGTACGCTACCGAATTAGTTATCAAAGGCAAATATACAGTAACTTCAGCAACGAATACTAGTGGTACATATAAATATGCGGAAGAAGTACGTTATTGGCCGATTAAGATTGGTATCGACGGCATTTCTGGTTCAGGTGCAGGTACAGGCTCTGTTCACCGTAATTATATCTATGAGATCACCAATGCTATTATCGCCGGACCGGGTTATGAAGATCCGACTAAGAAAGAGGATGAGCCTTTGCAGTTATTTGTTAAAACAAAGGTTACGGATTGGAATAAAGCCACTCAAACTCCGACAATTGAATAATATCACTTCTCTAATAATAATCAAAAGGCATTCCTTTTACCGGGAGTGCCTTTTTTGCATATATAATTCTGGTTATAAATCGATCCGGAATATTATTTCATGAGAACATCTACAACATCTACAATTTTACTTCATACTTTTTGTAAATAAACATTTTACGTAGTGGTTGCAGATAGAATAATATCTACAATTTTTATTCTTCATCTACCATGATTTAATGGGAAACGCAAAAATAAATCACCACCCAAGTTTGCGGACTTGTATATTTAGTATTTGACGATTTCATAAGAGACAAACAAAGGGATACAGCCAATGAGTTAGTGGTTTCACCAAAGGAAAACAAAAGTTTCGTGCTGAAGAAACTTTTATTTCATACTGAAGAAACAAAAGTTTCTCTATAGGAAAACTTTTGTTTTTCCATGTGAAAAACTGTTGTTTATTGAAACACAGAGCATTCTGCCTCATTTATCTTTAGTAGTAATCGTTCGTGCTAATCTTTCGGTAGTTGAATGAATGGTAGATCGAGGTTTGTAGTGGTAGATGTTCGCCATCTACCACCATAAGATAAATAATTTACAATCAAAATATTACATAAATAATGGTAGATATGGTAGATGATTTGGATTATTTACACATAGAACGATGTCCGGTGCGTGTCCGGAGAGAACAACTTCTTAAACATAAATCTTTTAACTTTCTAACTTTGCCAACGGGCATTGACATATTATATTTATAACAAAAAAGGCATTCCCTGTTGATAGAGAATGCCTTTTGATTATTATTCAAAGAATAAGTATTATTCGATAACAGGAGCTTGAGTGGCTGTACCCCAATTCATAACCATTGTCTTTACAAACAAGTCGGCTGTAGGATCCCCCTTAGGAAGAGTAGGATCTGCATAACCATTACCTGCGATAGTAGCAGAAATGTTATAAACCACGTTTCTATGTACCTGACCATAATATGTGTCTTCACTATCTAATCCATCGATACCAATCTTTATCGGCCAATAGCGCAATACAGGAGTACTCTCTTCACCGAATGTCCAAGATGTGTTATCGTTCATTATAGCTTTTATATAAACTTCACCACTGATTACCAATTCGGATGCCAAAGTTGTTTTATCCAAGACGAAAGCCTGGCCTTCTTCCGGATCTTCTTGTTCTCTGGCCGCTTTTGTCTGATCATTAGGCAACACATAAAAATATAAAGAATTAGCAAGAGTAATTGCTTTACTTCCGGTAATAGCAGTACCATCCCAATTCTGAGTATATGTTGTTTCTGCTGTACTCAATACCTTTATATAATTAGTAGCATCGACAGTTCCAGCAAAACGACCGAATGAGTTACTAGAGTTGGTTCCGGAATAATAATCATCTTCATTAGCTGTTTCATAAGTAGCGGCAATATTACCCCAAACCTTATCTGGCAGATTGAACCACGCAGTATTACTTATGCTTTGGTCTGCCACATTCGCTTTTTTACGACCATGTAATACAAAAACATCTTTAGGCACAAACTTAATTGTTCCTGATTTGTATTTTTGACTATTATTAACCTTGACTTGAGTCATATCCAAAGAAAGAGCACTCAATTCCACACGAGCCACATTTCTAATTAATCCTAAAGGTTTTCCAGATTCAATACTGTTTCCTCCTGTAGCGTTTGAGTAACCATAATAATTTTCACCTTCGGCAAGAGTGAATACTGGACTAATTCCACTACTCATAGGCAATCCATTCGCTTCTGCTCCGGTTAAGACATAGTAAGCAGATGTCAAATCAAAAGAGTTAGCAGTTGCAGTAAGAGCCTCTTTGGGGACATTAGCGAAAGCCAACGCACGATAAGAAGCACCAGCCTTTAATCCTTTAAACTGAATCTCATTGTTTGAATTAGTTTGCTCTTCATCCTTATTAGCAGTAATATCACTAACTTGCAAGAATATCCCATCCTCATTATAAAGTGCCACAAACAAATTGTGAATCGCAGTTTCGCCCTCTTTAGCATTAGAATCATCAGCAGCTTTTGTCTGTGTATTCTTTGCCAAATTCTTTACCACAACTGTAAGATCCGCAGTCCCTGTCTCCGGTGTCGGATCCACGTTAGGGATAGGATCATCCTCGTTTGAACACGCCGCGAACGCGCAAGCGATCATTGTCCCGAATAATAAATTTCTAAGTTTCATATACATATAATTTTATGAGTTAATAAATCTTTTATATAAACCTTTCTTTTTCAATCACTTTTTACGTTTTCAGCCATATAATAAGAACTCATTGTTCAAATCTTCCCCATGATCAATCAGCTGTTCGTTAATGACATCGCAAAGGTATTTGGACTATAAAAAAAAGTAAATAGGTGTTACTTTCATAAATAAGAGGTAAAACTATAAATTTCCGTTCGGCACATTTTCGAGCTGATTAGTACCGTTGTAAGGCTATCAAAAAGAGGTTGAAAAATATCGCATAAAAAGGAATGTACGGGATTTCGCAGATATTTTCATTTTTCCAGCAAGTAATCCAGAAAATCAAATGACAATTTAGCCATTCCCCAGCGATTATCCGGGAAATGGCAAAAAACGAGCAGGAGAGAGTATCATAGGAAAACGATTAATTCTTACCCGGCATATACTGTGAAGGAGTGACACCATATTGCTCGGTAAAACGCTTACGGAAAGTGGCGGTATCGTTGAAGCCGACCATTTCCGAAACCTCTTGGATAGAGTATCGCTGCATACTGATCAGCTCGGCGGCTTTCTTCAAACGTACCATACGGGTAAGCTCCAATATACTACTATCCGAGTAGAGTTTTATCTTTCTATATAATGTAGGGAGACTCATGTTTAAAGAATCCGCCAAAATCTTCGCCTCAAAACTAGGGTCATCCAAATGTTTCTCGATCGTTGAGATAACCGCATCCATAAAAAGATTGGAAGGGGAATCATCTTTCTTTACCGTTTTCTCTCCCTCGGGATGCGCACCTACAGGACTCGACGTATAGAAACGTCTCATCTCATCCCTACGTTTCAATAAACTGTTTACCTTACTTCGTAACACCTCTACATCGAATGGCTTGGTTATATAATCATCGGCGCCACATTCAATGCCGGCTATAACATCCTCACTCTCTACCTTTGCGGTTAGCAAGACAACCGGCACTTGCGCTAATTCCGGGATGCCTTTGATTTCACGACAGGTAGCAAGCCCATCTTTAACGGGCATCATCACGTCACATAAAATAACATCCGGTCGTTCAACTCGCGCGATCTCTACACCCTCCTGGCCATTATGAGCTTCCGAAACGTGATACTCACTGGCAAAAACATGACGCAGGAACCAACGGATCTGATCACTGTCATCAATCACCAACATTTTCTTCCCGGTCTCTTTCTTTTTCGGAACAACTTGGATCAACTCGGCGATCTCCTCCTTCTGAATCTCATTCAGCTTTACCAGATCACCATCCGGCTCGATGAATTCCACGGCACGTTCCATATAATGGCTTCTCCCCAATGGAATCAATATCGTATATTGGGTTCCCGTCTCGTCCTCCGATGAAATTCCTTCGAAAATAGCGCCGGAGGATTCTGTCATATCCACGATCTGTTTCAAACCCAAACGGGTACTTTCGCTTTCTCCTAACCCATCATCTTTGATAGAGAAAGAACAATAAGCCTTGCCATTCGAGCGCACCACGGAAATATTGATCGAGATCTTTCCAAAGCGGTAGGTATTTTTTAACGCATTAGATAAAAGTACACGCAAGGCAAACTCCATCTTCCGACGATCTATCCAGACCCAAAGAACAGAGGTTTGGGTATTAATATGAAATTCCACATTATTCATGGCTATCCAGTCCACGAATAAATCACAAATCTGCTTTGTTATACTGATCATGTCATAACGAGCTATCCGAAGATGGTTTGCCACGTCATCTCCATGACGGGTATTTCGCAATTGCTCGATAAGGTCTTGAAGAGCCAAGGTATTACGGTAAGCAGACAATAATTGAGTCGCTTCACTAGAGTCAATATCATTTTTACGTTGTAACAGCTCACTCAACGAACCAAGCACAAGCGATAGTGGAGTACGCATTTCATGAATCGTTTCAGCAAAAAACGAATTATGGAGCTTTTCCATTTCCTCAAGGCGCTTTTTCAAATCCTCCCGTTCTACCTCATTATCCCTATTCCAATTATCAGTCTCACGGATTTTATTGACCAACATTTGTTGGATCTCCTGATTTTTTACGCTTAACGCATCGACAGACCGAAGAAGCTCATCGTTTCTCGCCATAAGCTCACCATCTTTGGCAATATTCTCTTTCTTCAACCTATACATATAATAACTCAAAAAAGCTATTACACCTATGGACACTATCAGTAAAATGATAAAAGGTAGAATTCCTTGAGAGCCCTCCATTGTATCATTGTCCGCAGCAATATAATGAGCTTCAACGAACAAGCCCCAAAATGCCATCATAAATTTCGCTTTAAAACCTTTTGATCTCATATCATTGATTATTAAGATGTTATTTATACAAAACGCCAGTAAAAAACGTTCGTTTAAATCTTGCGTTTT
>OGJU01000410.1_pt1 | contig 48159 bp, 40 predicted proteins | sample 1572251 | NCBI WGS metagenome assembly OGJU01 (sample SAMEA2582144, study PRJEB24529) | metagenome | biome: Human gut stool | place: China | collected 2011
CTATGGAGTTCGGGTTTTGGGGCTTACGCCGCGTCGGGCGGGAGGACGATGCCCTGTTAGTGCTTGCCGGAAAAACCACTGGGGGCTATTTTCTGCGTCGGGCGTAACTAACCGCCAGATGTCGGGAGTTCACAGCCGAAAATAGGAGACAAATTATATGCGGGAAATTAAACAGGATATAGGCCAAATGCTGCGGAAGCTGGGTGAATACAGGGGGTAGAGATCATAGAGGCGGAAGCGTGAGGACCACATCCTCATGTTGATTAGTACTCGCTCATGACCCAAAGGGATTTCCGCTTTGAATTTGGGAGGCTGTCAAGCAACCCCAATAGGCACATTGATATGTGCTCTGGCAACACAAACACTGTTTTTTATCAAATAGCATTCAACATAGTGGCTGCCTTGAAAATCTGTATGCTCCTGGTGCGTCTGTGAATTTGTTTCTTCAATTTGGCCGCGAATGCAATTCTTTCTTTCTGCAACAGGGCCTACATTTTTTACTTTCCAGTAGATATCATATGGTTTTGGACAATCTGTTCCGGTTATGAAGAAATCCAGCTGCTTATTATGCCGCAGAAGTTGTCGATCACGGAGGATAGCGCTCAGCAGCCGTTCCCTAAACCCATTTTGCCTGACTTCACAGTCGAGTGACAAAGAATACCGAATGTCCACAGGAAACAAACTTTGAATAAACTGTTCTGTGTGGTCAAAAGAGCATACTGCAAATGTTGCATTCTCCATAACCGGCTGCTCAACAGGGTACTCGTTGCCCAATAATTGCTGCAGAATAGTCGAAACATTATCTTCCGGTTCCGCAGCGCTGATTTCTTCCAGAGCGCGCTTTGCCCTATCTACAAAAGCTCCGTTTCCAGAATTCATCACCTGTTGATTGCTTCCGACCGCATACCAGTATGTGCGGTCTTTGTCTTGCTCACCCAGATACGAAAGCAGGTTTTTCAGAATGTCAAAATAATCGTCAATAGAAGCATTTTTATAAAATTCGTTGTCCTCAAAGTGGTCATGGACAAGCGTGTCAATTAACAGACCGCCGAATTTAAAACCTTGTTCGTTTTTCCATTTGCGAATGATATGACAGAAGTCAAAGTATATTCCGTTGGAAGTATCATCGCACACCTGACACGCATCCTGCTCCGGCAGCGGATTTGTATATTTCCAGTTTCCTCCATTGTGTGTATCCGGATACTTGAAACGGCCATCAGACTGTTTGAACCCCGGAACGAGTTCAACTGTATAGTGGTTAAACTCTATCACAACAACCTGCCCATCACCGCTTATATCTGTTTTGGGATAACGCTCTTGCAGAGACTCCTTTACTTCCTGGAGCAGCGCACTTTGTCCGTTTGATTGATACGCATCAAATTTCTTATATGTGTCGAGAGGCAGATCAAACAGAATGTCAAGATCGCTGATGCCTTTTATTGCAGTTTTTCTTCCCACAGAGCCGACGATATATAAATGGGATGTGTCATCTTTGTCCAAGCCATAATAAACGCTGTTTAATTTTTTTGCAATAGATTTTGCGGATTTTTCCATCTCCTCAAAATTATCCAGCGCAATGCTTGAACAAAAAACGTCAAATCCGTCAACCTTAGCTGCCAGAGCCATCCGTATCCTCCTTTTTCTTCACAGTTCCCCTAAGCGCAGGTGGTAGAAAACGATCAATTTCATCATTAGTATAGGTATAATCTCGATTCTCCCCAAGAGCTTTTGCTGCAGCTTTAACAGCTTGATCCGTTGTCGATGGAGCTGAAAGATACAGGGAGTTGAATTTTTCTTCAATCTCATAAAACCGCTTATTCAGCTCGCCAACGGTTTCCTTTTGCATATGAATTTCTGCAATTAGATGCAGAAGGTCATTGCGAATGACAAGAAAGTGCTCTGCCGCATCTTTGTTCTGCTTTTCCATTGCATTCAGATCAAATCTTTTCTGATACGCGGCTAAGGCGGTTGTAGCAAATGAAAAAACAACGGTTATCAGTTTTGCGATAAAACAATTTTGACCCGCAAAAATTGAAATGGCTCCGCATGATGTTGCAGCTGCCAGTGCGATATTAGCAATCTCGAGGTGTCTGTAATGAATGGCGTAAATATCGGCTTGTTTGATTTGAATTTTGTGCGTCCAAACTACGCTTGCAAAGTTTTGCCTGACAACATCCAGCAGAATTTGATACTCATTTGTGCTGCTCATGAAAGCCTCCACATTCCATTTATCTAAATATTGTGCACAGTAAATCTTGTACCACATTTTATTGCGTTTTTATCAGCATATCACTTATGTAGAAAAATGTCAAATTGGCTGACGGTTAGAGCTTATCCCCCGTCCACAGGCCGGATGTGTACAGGATGCCGACAGCTAAACGCTTCAAAGTCGGTGTCAAATTGAATCGAACACCCCCCTTCCCTGCTCGCTGTGCGCTCTTGCACTGAACACAGGAAAACCCCCGGTTCGCACGAACCGGGGGTCTTTGTTCCTCTCCGCGGCCGGAGGATTTCGGCCGCGGCTGGGTTCTATGGAGTTTGGGCTTTGGGGCTTACGCCGCGTCGGGCGGGAGGACGATGCCCTCCTCGTCCCAGGTGGTCAGCGCAAAGTGGTAGGGGCGGCCCTTCTTGTCCTTCTGGCGGTTCAGCTCTGCCAGCAGCGCCTTCACCGTGTCGGGGTGACGCTGGGCGATGAGCACGGCCTCACGCACCTCCATATCGTCCGCCACGCAGCCGTCGTGATACATCCGCAACTGATACAGATCCTCCGCCTTGCTGCCCCCGGCCTTCGCCTCAAAGAGCGTAACGCCTTCCGTGCTGCTGACGAACAGATCCGACTTGATTTGCAGGTTCAGGCACTGATACAGATTCTTCTCCGTGGAGACCCGCAGAACGCCCGGTTCCGCCGACTTTTTCTCCGCCAGCATCTGCACCAGCATCTGCTCGCGCCCCTCCTCCTTGATCGGCTCGGGGATGTTGGCGCGGATCCAGCTGAACAGCGCCGCCACCTTCGCGTCATCCTCGCGCAGGCCGTTTTTCGCCGCCTTGGTATTGGGCAGCGCTGCCGCCTGATCGCAGAGAATGTCGATCTGGGCGAGGAAACGGTTCTGGCTGGGGTGCAGGGCCTTCCCCCAGATCTCGCTGCACAGCCCATGCTGAATGGCACGGCCATTGATTCGGATCTCCGCGCCGCTGGAGGCCATGTTGCCCTTGTAATAGAAGGCATTTTTCTTGCTGCGGCGGATGCTGCCGTAGCGGCAGCAGATGGTCACGGGGCCGTAGCCCAGATCGGCCTCCACCGGGGGCAGCTCGGTGTACCCACCCTTCCACTTTGGCTCCAGAGGCTCGGCGATCTCCACGCTATTGGGAACGCCATCCTCGTCCACGGCGGTAAGACGAATGGAGAAGGCCCCGTCCCGCAGCAGGTCGGCGTAGGTGTAGCGCAGGGTCTCCTGTAGGTAGGACACCACCTGTGCGAAGGTAGGGTCATTCTTTTTGGAGACGGGCTTGAGGGTCAGGAATTTATGCATGGGGCAGCGAACCTGCACCACCGTACCGGTATCGCCCACAATGTCCCCGCTGCCGGGAACAAGATACACGGGCATACCGATGCTGTAGGGGCTTTCCACCAGCTGGTAGCGGTCGTGGGCGGCGTCTTCCGCCGTCCGGGTCTGGATGCTCCAATGCTGATCCGCCCCGGCGTTGATGGACGCCAGCGCGTGCTTGAGACCCATGCCGTGCTCGTTCAGAGCGGACTCGGCGCAGGAACGGGCGGCAATGGTGAGGGCGGCATCCACGTCCTCAATGCCGGTGCCGTTGTCGCAGACCGAGACATCCACATAGGTGTCCTGGTTCATCAGCGTGATTTCGATGCGCCCCCGGATATTGTGGGCGCGGAAATTGGAGATGGAGTTGTCGGTCAGTTCGCAGAGGGTCTGGCCGAATTCCTTGAAGTTGCCGGAGATGCCCGCGAAGAGTTCTCCACCGTCGGGGGCGTTGTTGGTCTTTCGGGCGATGAATCCTGTCATGTTGATGACCTCCAAAAATGTTTTTTGAAAACAAAACGCACGGTGCAGGTCATTGCCCTACATCGTGCAGGAGGATCTTACAACATTCCTCTTGCCCCGCCCGCCGAAAAAGGGTATACTGTCCCTATCGGTGCGGGGAATCCCGTTGTGTAGGTGGTGTCATCACCTGCGCAGGTGCAAAGGAGTTGCAGCTCCTTTGCACTGCCGTGTTTTTACTTTCTACGAGTAGTATAGCATATCTGCACCAATACATCAAGGCCAAAAGCACTAAAAGTTGCACAAATATATATGTGCAGATATGTTTAATGTGCATATATGTGTTATCGCCCGTTCTGTGCTATACTTCTTTTAAGTATTTGATCGGTGAGAAAGAGGTGGGAACCATGTCACCAGCCAGCAAAGCGCAACAAAAAGCGGTCAACAAATATATGAAGAAAAACTATGACCGTGTGAATCTTGTCATGCCGAAGGGGCGCAAGGACGCCCTCAAGGCCCATGCGGAAAAAAACGGCGAAAGTCTCAATGGCTTCATCAACCGCGCCATTGACGAAGCCATGGAGCGGGACGAGCAGGCCGACAGCGACCGCTGAGTGGGCAGACCTGCGCATAAACTGTCCTACAGACGTTTTTTCTAAAAGCAAAAGTGGTAGGTATTGTTTATCACCATGTAAAACCGCTCTTCCTATTAAAATTTCTGCCAGTAGAGATAGGATTGGCACACAGTATCTTCCACGCAGAACGATCCTATACAGGACAAAGCGGCGGCACATTGCCGCCGCTTTGCATTGTCTTGACAAAGGCAACCCCCGGCTATGCCGGGGGAGAAAAAGAGCTTATAGCGAGGGGCGGAGTAGACAAGAAAAAGTCTCCAAGTTAGAGTGAATGAAAGGTTTGCCGACCAAATTCACAAAAACAAGGAGACTGATTCATGAAAAATCCAGATATCAGTAGTTTAGAACATACCAGTTGGCGGTGTCAATACCATGTAGTATTTGCGCCTAAGTATAGAAGGATGGAAATCTATCGGGAAATTCGAGCGGACATAGGTGTAATCATAAGAAAATTATGCCAACAAAAGGGAGTAGAGATTATAGAAGCAAATGCGTGTCCGGATCATATCCATATGCTAATCAGTATCCCTCCAAAGTATAGCGTATCGCAGATCATGGGGTATCTAAAGGGAAAAAGCAGCCTGATGATATTCGACCGACACGCAAATCTCAAGTACAAGTATGGAAACAGACATTTCTGGGCCAGAGGGTATTTCGTAGATACAGTAGGGCGAAACAAAAAAGCAATTAAAGCTTACATCCAAAATCAACTGCAAGAGGACCAAATAGCCGACCAGATAAGCATCAAGGAATTCGTAGACCCGTTTACGGGTAGCAAGAATACCAAGGCATAACAAAAACCCCTTAAGGGGTAGCCCGAGAAAGCAATGCGATCGGCAAATCTTTTCGGGCCCCTTAAGGGGCTTTGTCCGCATAAAGCCCTTATAGGGCTTACTCAAGCCTCCGGCTTAGCCGGAGGTTTTGACTATAATTGAACGAAAGGCGGCAAAGAGTCTGGCATTCATCTGTGCCCCTCTTATTTGCGCTGATGGGTATGGACAGAAATGTCGCGATCTGCGTGCGGATACGGCCATTGTTAGTGTCGGGAGTTCACGCCCTCCTGGGGGTTAGTTACGCCAGACGCCAATACCGGAGATTGATGCACTCCGTGCGGCCAGCACAGGGATAAGAAACACCCGGCCAATGCACCGGACAAGTGCAAAGCCCCCGAAAATGATGAACGCCACCATGGTGTGAGAGCCTTGATCCTCACGCCATGGTGGTTTTTATACGCCGCTGTCCTCTCCTAAGACCTTGGATACCCTTTGTTTAGGCTATATCCTTCCCACTGTCGGCCAGTTCTGGAATTTCACCCGTTAAAATGCGCGTTCACCGAGCACGCATGTACAGCACTAAACACATGGGACAAAAAGCCTTATTCGGCTTTTTTCCTGCGTTCTTTGTAGACCATTTTGCAATATACCCTTCACTTTCGTGCCTTACACTTCACCGCCTGCAGGGCTAGCTGCCGCCCGGTGGGCGTGGCGCACAGTCCTCCCTCACAGGTACAGCGCAGAGAGGCGGGCAGAGTCTGTCCCACGTCCAGCATGGCCTTGATGGTTTCGTCCAGAGGAATGGGGGATCGCACACCCTTCATGGCCATATTGGCTGCCGCTGCTGCCATGACAGAGGCAGTGACGTTGCGTTGGATGCAGGGGAATTCCACCAGTCCCGCCACCGGGTCACAGATCAGCCCCAATAGGCTTTGCATCGCCAGAGCTGCGGCGTGGAAACCCTCCTCCACCGTGCCGCCCAACAACTGCACAACGCCTGCAGCGGCCATGCAGGATGCCGCACCGATCTCTGCCTGACAGCCTGCTACTTCTGCGCCGAAAGTTGCCTGATTGGCGATAAAGGCTCCCACTAGTCCGGCAGCCCACAGGGCGTCCAGAATTTCTCCCTCCGTGCGGCCCAATGTGCGGCCAACCCCCACCACCGAGGCAGGGATCACTCCGCTGGAACCTGCCGTGGGGGCAGCCACCACCACCCGGTGGGCGCAGCCGTTTTCCATCACCGCCATGGCACTGCGCATACAGCCATTCAATACACCCATGTCTAGTGGCATTTTGTCGTCCAGCTCCGCTGCTTGACGGGGCACCAGATAGTTGGGCACCGGATCATCTGCCGGGGGCGGTGTCATTGAGCGTTCCATGGCCCGCAGAACATGGAGCATCTCCTGCTCCAGATCCGTTCTGTCCGCGCTGCCCAGGCGAGTTTCATAGACCACCGCCAACTCCGCCATTGAGACGGTCTGATGTTCCGCAGCATACTTCAGAGCTCCTTCCGCAGTGAAAAACCCCCTTTCCGGCCTCAGCCGTAAGGGAACAGACACCAATGGGGCGCAGCGATACAGGGAGAGACTTCTTTCTTTCGCCTCCTCCGGCAGTTTTTGCTCAGCCAGAGAGATCAATTCGACCTCAAATAGGGATGAAGCCCCCTGCGGCATGGCTGCTGCAGTGACAGGCCGCTCTGCCGGGTGGCGCAGTACAAACTGTCCGCCTGCTTCCGTCAACGCATGTGCAATCGCCTTTTCCTCTCCAGAGGCGCAGATTAGAAATGCCTTCTCCCGCTGACCATCATAAGAAATGGGAAAGCCGTTGATCTCCGTCAACAGAAATGTGCCGCCGCCGGTGGACTGGCTGAGTACCGACAGTCCCACCGGACCGCCGGGCTCGGTGCGTATATCCACCCGGGCCTCGTTGGGATGCTCACCTTTCAAGGATTCCACCCGGAATTCTATTTCCACGCTCTGCCGCCGTGCTAACTCAATGGAGTCCCGAAAACGGGGGTCATCCATATCTAGGCCCAATAGGCCGGCAGTAAAGCCAAAATCGCAGCCCTGTCCTTCATGGGTGTTGGGATAAGAGCCGTGGCAATCGTATACTACAGCAGCGGATGCTACGGGTCTTCCCCACAGGTTCCGCACTGCCCGGCCAATCTTTCCCTGAGCGGCGGTGTGAGAACTGCTGGGCCCCGTCATGATGGGGCCTAAAACCTCATTGAGAATACTGCTCTGTTTCATATATACCTCCTACGTCGCAACATCTTCTGGGAAACGGATGGGTATAGGAGGATCCCCGTTTCCAGACCTGGGAACGGGGATCACAAAAGAACGGTAACCAGAAAATCAAACATAGCCCAGCAATTTGGGCAGGAACAGGGACAGAGGGGAACAGAAGGTCGTTAGGATCAGGGTAGGCAGCCAGGCAAAGACGATCAGAATAAAGGTGGGCTTGAGCATATCCTTCACCTGAGCGCCGGCCACACGGCCGCCCAGATACAGCAGAGGCGCAGTGGGCGGGGTCACATTACCCATACCGATGTTCACACTGAGGATGGCGGCGAACTGCACCGGGGTAACGCCCAACGCTCCCATGACCGGCATCAGGATGGGGCCGCACAGGGTGGTGCCGCTACAGTCGTCCATCAACATACCGATGATGATCATGAAGAGGTTTATCATCAGCAGCAGGACGATCCGGTTGGAGGAGATGGAAGTCAGGGTGTTGAGGATGGGGTCAGGCAGATTCTCCGTCATATACAGACGGCTGAGGATGCTGACCATGAACAGCATAACCATGATGGTGCCAGCGGTCTCGCCGGACTGGGACAGAGTCTTGCGAAAGGTTGGAAAATCAATTTTGCGGTACAGAGACCCGGTCTGCCACATGGAATACCTCGTCGATCTTATGGGTGATGATAATAATGGTAATACCCTTACCCTTCAGCTCTTCAATGAAGGAAAACAGTTTTTGGACTTCCCTCTCCGTGATGGCTGAAGTCGGCTCGTCCATGATGATAAGCTTCGCATCATAGGAGATCGCTTTCAGGATTTCCAGCATCTGCGTCTCAGCGGTAGACAGAGTGCGGACCTTCTGTTTAGGGTCGAAATCCACCTTCCAGTGCTCGAAGAGCTTTCTGCACTCGTCATACATGGTGCTCCAGTCTACAAAGCAGCCCTTTTGCGGATACCTTCCCACAAACATATTCTCAGCGACCGTCAAATCCTTAATGGGATTGAGCTCCTGATGGATCATGGCGATCCCCAAGGCTCTTGCGTCTCTGGGATTTCGGATGGCGACTTTTTCTCCGTGGAAACGGATATCACCACTGTCCGCCGGGATCATTCCGTTCAGAATCTTCATCAGTGTTGACTTTCCGGCGCCGTTTTCTCCCATTACCGCATGGACCTCTCCCTGTATGAAGGAAATGGAGACATCATCTAAAGCCTTTACGCCCGGGTAGGTTTTCGTGATGTGTTCCATTGCGAGGATCTCTTCCATAGCACTTCCCCCCTTTGAGTTTCTTCGTTGGCCTTTGTCCCAAGTATACAGAGTTCGTCCAAAAGCGACAATGCGGTAAATTTCGGAAAATGTGTGCAATTCACAGAATGTTGCGCGGAGCATGATTTGCGATTGTCTATTCTGCATAATAAAAATCAAAATTTTCGTAATCATAACCACCGGCCGTGCCGGTGGTTTGCACAGGCCCCCTTGGGGCCTATTACCAGCCGAACCTATAGGTTCATCGAATCTTCTTTCTACTGCATGATGCGCCCTACTGCTATTGAAATAGCGGCTTGGCGCATTTTGCTTTTCGTTTCTCCCTGGTTATCCGTCTTTTTGAATCACACCTTATCGCCCGCTTTCCAGACTTGTTCCTCGCTTCGCTCGGATATTTTTTCTGGGCATAGCTAAAGCTCTTTGGAACCACCGGCATTGCCGGTGGTTTTCTTTATACAAAAATAGACCCCGCGTATCACACGCGGGGCCCTTCCGGTTCATCCAAAAAAATAAGTCTATCCTGCTTACGCATAGGCAAAGCATAATTTCGATGAAACATGAGAACGCTCTTTCCCATTTCCGATGCCAGAAAGATGACCTTCCAGATATCATCCATCAGCGACATATTCGGCTGATCCATGATCCCCGCGAAAATGAAAATGTCAACATTTTCCATCAGCATCCGATAGAGGACCGCCAACTCCCGCCCGGTGTTATCAAACCGGCTCAGGCGATGTCCCCATTGCTCACTCGGGATCGGAATCGTGTCGGCAAGCTCGCTTTTCAGAAATTTTTTTGCCTGGCCCGGCGTAAGCCTCCCTCCCGCCGAAATACGGGTATAGGCAGGCAGAGCCACATTTTCCGCAAAAGACAAGTCCAGAAAATAATCGGATTGCAGGCGTTTGAACGTCAGTGTGCTGACGCTGCTGTGATTTCGATATCGGTTCAGCAAAGACACTTTCTCCGTAAGGAAAAACGTGTCCAAATACCACTGGTATCGTTCCGGACTGTGGCAACTGGCGCATACGATTTCACCCGGTGCAAGCTGAAGGCTTCCGTTCCCGTTTTTCTCCGGATAGAAAAAAGCTCGTGTGCGCGAGAGTTTTTCAGACGGCTTCACTTGATCTTCAGGCGGTGCTGCTTGCCCCCGGTTCAGCATAATATCCGCCATTTCCGCAGTGTATTCCCTCCCGGAGAAGTCAGCGGATATCCGTCCATCGGAAAAGAACACCGTGCGGTCGCCATATTGGAGCGCGTACCGGCAGACTGGTTCGATGACCAGGATCCCGATGCCGCGCTCTTTTAAAAGTTTCAGCTTTTGAAACAAAAGGTCAATGTCCTTCTCCGAAAGCAGATACAGAAGATTGTCCAAAATCAGCAGTTGGGCCCGCACCAACAGGGCCCTAAGACAATACACCATCAGCGTATCGATCAGCTTGACATGGGAAGCCTTTTTTGAGAGATCCAACTGAATGCCGCACTCCTGACAGGCCATTTGCGCAAAGGCATCCGCCTGACCCCTGTGCCAGATGCCAGAAAGCGGTCTTGCAATATAGATGTTTTCGCTGAGTGATAGATTTTGGATCAGCTTTGTATTCTGAGTAACGCAGAAGATACCCCGTTCATGGGCCTTCTCAGGGGAAAGCGGCTGATACGGTTTTTCCAACAGCAGCATGGTTCCGGAATCAGGAGTAAGTTCACCCATCATCATCTGGGATAAGACCGATCTTCCGCTGCCCCGTCCCACCAGAAAGGTAATCTCATCCTGATACAAGCGCAAAGACACATCCCGCAGCGCCGCATGACCGCCGATATGCTTGACAATATGCCGAAATTCAAAAAGCTCTTTCCGCATGATAGCTGTCCCTCATTTCCGACGGTGCGGGCATACACAATTCGATCTGCGTTCCAATGCCGGCGGCACTTGTGATTTCCAGACCATAGGCAGGGCCAAAGAACAGCTGTAGGCGCTGATGGACGTTTTTCAAAGCAATTCCCGCCCCATGCCGGGTCCCCTCGCCTTCTTTTTGGACAGGGACAAGATCATCAGACTGGAACAGGCGTGTCCGGAGTGCGTCAAGCTGGTCAGAGGACATACCAACGCCATCATCCCGAATCTGAAGGATCAGTTTGCTCTGAGTCAGGAAGCCTCGTATCAGAATCGTGCCCGGGCTGATTTTCGGCTCCAGTCCATGATGGATCGCATTTTCCACAATGGGCTGCAGCGTCAGCGTCGGCATCATATAATTCTCAGGAAGTTCTCCCAAATCGTCCAGTTCCAGCTTCAGCGTGAACTTGTCCCGAAATCGGTAATTCTGAATACGGACATAGTTTTTTACATTTTCCAGTTCGTCCAGAATGGACGACTCTGTATTTCTCTGACTAATATTGTAGCGGAACAGGCGCGCCAGTGTTTCAATCATTGTTGCGATCTCTTCTTCATCACGGAGCAGTGCCTTGCTGCGAATGCTCTCCAACGTGTTATACAGAAAATGGGGATTGATCTGACTTTGCAGCGAGTTCATCTGCGCCTGTGTCTTCAGCATTTCGGATGCCAGTTCCTGCCGGGAATAGCCAAGATAATGCTCATCGTTCAGCAGGTCGGTCAAAAATGACAACCGCGTTTCATTCTGGCTATTTTCACTGCTGTTTCGCAGTCTGGCCGCCCGTGTAAACACTGCCAGCAATATTGCGGAGAAGAGAAGCAGCACGGCCGCGGCAATGAGAATGAGGCATACGGATAACTGACTGTTTCCCGCCCATATGCTTGCTGCCGCGACAAAAAGAAGTCCTGCCAGCAGAAAGCAAACGGCCATGATCCGCAGGAAAAACCGCCCGTATAGTGATCGGATATGGTTCATGGCACGCCTCTTCTCACACATAGAATTTCCGGTAAGCCGTCGGCTTTACCCCGACCATTTTCTGAAAGACCTTGCTGAAATGCCGTGCGTCCGCATACCCGATGCGCTCTGCGATATCGCTCATGCTGAGAGCGGGCTGACGGAGCAAGCGTTTTGCCTCTTCGATTCGCATTTCGATCACATAATCCGAGAAGTTCTTTCCTGTTCGTTCTTTAAAAAGAGTGCTCAAGTAGCCCGCACTGACAAACGCCTGTTCCGAAACCTCCTCCAGACTGATCTGGCGGTCAATATGCGCACGGACGTATTCCTGAGCGATGCGAATAGGCTCCCCCACCTTTTTCATCTGCAGCCCCATGCAGTAATCGATTTCTGATGACACGTATTCGCACAGAAAGTCCGCCTGCTCATCCACTGTGTCACAGTTGGCCAGCCGTTTGTGGACCATATTCTCTGAGGGAATACCGGACTCCTTTTCCTCCGCTGGAGAAAGATTCTCCCGCAGTCCCATGTTAACAACTTCCTGCCGGATCCGAAGGATCATGGTCCGTGTCACCCGGAAAAGATTCCCCAGACAATAGCTCTCCAGTGTGCGAAATCCTCCGTAAACTGAACGGATCAGCGCCAGAGCGGCATCTTTTTGCAGGGTTTCAATGTAGCGGATCAGAGCCTGACTGTCCTCAGCGGAAAACTTGCATTCCGGCGTATCGGGCAGAGCTGCCCGAAGTTTCCGGTGCTCAATGAGTTTACTGGAGCCGGCATAGATCCGCAGGACATTCGCGTCCTCCGCACTTTCAAAAGCCTTCCAAATGTCCTTGGGCGTATCATACGGAGACCCTATGGCAAATGTGATCAGAAGATTCTGATACTGTATGGAAACATCTCCCAGCATGATTTGCAGGCTGCTGCACCGTTCCCTGTAGGAGGTGTGGCACTCCTCGGAATAGTTTGTCAGGATGTAGGCATTACAGTCCGTCACAACATATTCCATGTCAAAAACGTCATCTTTAAAAAGCTCCTGCACTCTCAGAGCAATATTCTCCAAGACGTTTCTGATTGTGCCGCGGTTGATTTCCGTCTTATCCCGGTAACTCACATGAACACACACGACCAGAAAAACGCCGGGCTTAAAAGAAAAGAGTTCATCATGAAATGCTCTGCTGTAGTCTGTCAATGTCTGCCGCAGTTCATTTCCGCGCAGGATCGCCGTTTTTTGCCGCAGCTCGTTCCGCATGGCGTTCTCGCTGGCTCGCCGCTCTAAGACAGCGCCATTTTCTTGAAGGAGACGTTTCAGCACCAAATTCAGGTCGGTCTTGCTGATAGGCTTAAGCAGGTAGTCCTCCACGCCGAAGCGTATCGCCTGCTGGGCATATTCAAACTCCCGGTATCCACTGATCACGATAAATTTTGTCTGGAGCTTTTGCTGGCTGGCCCTTTCAATCATTTCCAGCCCCGTCATTCCCGGCATCTGAATATCTGTAATAACAATATCCGGCTTCTGCCGCAGAATGATCTCCATAGCGTCTATGCCATTTTGACTGGATCCAAGACTTGTCAGTTCCAACTCTTCCCAGTCGATCAGCTTATGAATGAGCTCACAAATATCCGGTTCATCGTCCACGATCAAGATCTTCAGCACAACTCTCACTCCTGTCGCATAAAGAAGTTATATTTATAGAGACAGGATAACGGAATTCGAAAATAGAGTCAAGAAAAACATACTAAAAGGATTGCACGCACAGCTATGCTGCCCATACGTCTGATATCGGCCGCATATGCGATACAGGACATGAAAAAGTTCATTGTGGGGAGCGGAAGTGTTTTTCAGAATCGGTTCCGGTGCGTAGGGTGAGGCGGGGCTCTTACAATAAAAGTATAGGCCGGGAGAGGCGACAGTACGGAGCAAAGAGGGCCTTTCCGGGACGGCGGGCCGTCGGGCATCGCCGCCGGGGTCATAGCGATACCTATGGGTATCCGAGACTGTCTGCTCACCGGGCCGCGCACAGGCCGTCACCGAAGAAAGTCATACAGGGCGGGGCCAAGGCTGCCGCCTGATTGCGGTGAAACGGGTGCGCGGCGGAACATTCCGGCCGGGTTTTGCAATTGTGAGGAGGTTTGCGTATTTGAAACAGGACTACATTTGCGCCGGGGCGCTGACGGAGGAAGCTCTGACCGGGGCGGTGTCGGACTTTTTGTACCGGGTCCGTCCCCACAGGGAGCGGCTGTGGGACTACTACGAGGGCCAGCAGCCCGTGCCCAAGGGCGAGGCCGTCCGGGGACGGCCCAACAATCTGCTGCGGGTCCCCTTCCCCCGCTATATCACGGAGGTGCAGACCGGGTATTTCCTCGGCGTGCCCCCTACCCTTTCCTATGAGCGTCCGGAGGAGGGGCGGATCTATGCCGGTCTGCCCATGGATCATCTGCTCTTTGACATTGGCCGGGACATGAGCATCTGCGGCGAGGGCTTTGCGCTGGTGTGGCTGGAGCAGTCCGGCGTGCGGGTATGCCGGTGCGACCCTCTCACCTGCTTCGGCATCCGCGGCGGCGAGGCCGGTGAGCCGCTCCGTGCCGCCGTTCGGCTGTTCAAGCGCCCGGACGACACCGTATGCGGGATGCTCTACGAGGAGGAGCGGGTCACGCCCTTCACATGGGACGGTCAGCGGGTGGCTCTGGGTGCGCCGGAGGAAAATCTGCCGGGGCATCTGGCGCTGGTGCCCTTCAACAACAACTGCCAGACCTGCGGCGATTTCGAGATGGTGACGGGTCTGCTGGACGCGTACAATCTGCTGCTCTCCGGGGCCATGGACGATATGCAGTCGGTGGCCAACGCCTTCCTCGCCCTGTACGGGATGCAGGGAACGACACAGGGCGACATCGACGAGGCCAACCGCACCCGCATCCTCTCTCTGGCAGAGGGAGGCCGGGCGGAATTCGTGGTGAAGAATCTGAATCACGAGGCCCTGGCCCAGCTGGAGAGCAATCTGCGCCGCAGTATTCTGGAACTGAGCATGACGCCGGACCTCTCCGACGAGCGCTTCGCCGGGAACGCCTCCGGCGTGGCGATGCAGTACAAGCTGTGGGGCATCGAGCAGGTGCGCCTTGCCAAGGAGCGCAGCTTTCTGGACGGCCTGCACCGTCTGCTGACGGCACTTTCCGGCGGCTTTGCCCTGCTGGGGACGCCGGTGGCGCTGGAACAGGGGCAGGTCACGTTTTACAAGAATCTGCCGCAGGATCACACGGCGCTGGCGGGCACACTGCTGTCCCTCTCTCCCCTGCTGTCCAAGCGCACCATTCTGGAACAGCTGCCGTGGGTGAAGGACGCGGAGGAGGAACTGCGGCGCAAAGCCGAGGAAACCATGGAGACGGAGGAATAATATATGAACGAAGAAGAAAAGCAGGAACTGGAAACTCTGCGGGCGGAAAAGCTCCGCCGGGAGCAGGTGGAGCGGGCCAGAGCCGCCTTGGAGCGGGGCGGCGTGCCCCAGTCCTTCGCACCGCTGCTGGCGGGGGGCGACGACGGCGACACGGACCGCCGGACGGAGGAATTCCGCGCGGCGTATCAGGCGTCTCTGGCGGAGGACGTGAAAAGCCGTCTGCCCGCCTCTGCGCCGGTGGTGACGGCCCCCCTGCCCCAGCGTCCCAGACGGGGCATCCGGCGGCTGAGATAGGAGACGGGCTATGAATATTCAGGGAACATATACGAACAAGGGTCTTGCGCTGACGGCGAAAACTGCCGCGGGGGCCTGCCTGCGGGTGACCCGTGTGGTGGGCGGCAGCGGACATACCGCGGACATCCCCAACGTCGCCCAACTGCCGGAGATCCGGCAGACGCTGACAGTGGGCGAGGCCCGCTGCGCCGGAGACACCGCCGTTCTGCCCGTAACGCTGGCTGCGGTGGGATTGGAGTCCTCATACACGCTGACAGAACTGGGCGTCTACGCGGAGGATCCCGACGAGGGGGAAATTCTCTACTGCGTCTACCGGCTGGACGAGCCTGTGACCATTCAGGCCGGGAGCGACACGGTGCTGCGGTTTTACCTGCGCCAGACCGTCAGCGAGGACGGCGGCGCAACGGTTCTCTGCTCCCCTGCCGGTCTTATCACCGAAAGCGACTGCGCGCCTGTGCGGAAGATGGTGCTGGCTGTCGGCGCACCATACCGCTACGTCTCCATATCCGCGGCGGAGCTGCAAGACTACATCAACGCCCTCCCTCGCCTGTTGACTGAGCATCATGTCATCACTCTCAGCGGAGTATGCACGGAGGCCATCCGTGTGGAGAACTTTTACGGCTGCGGCAGTCTCTCTCTTCATGCGGTCAGCTTAGGAGATTGCGTTTTAACGCAGAACGTCTATGTGAGTAATTGCAGCGCTCCGGTGGCAATGGAAAACCTGAAGTGGGAGCTTGGATCGAGCATCCCACAAAACGAAAGCTGTATCACTTGTTCTGCCAGCGAGGTCACGGTGTGGAAATGCTCCTTTAACGGCTATTTGTCTCCTGACCAAGGTGCGGTAGGACATGGCGTAACAACGATCAACCGTGCTTATTATTATCTTCGGGATTGTGAATTCCATAATTTGGAGATCGCCGTAGACTGCTATTGTGCCGGGCATATCGACATAATCGAAGCGGAAAAAGAAGTGGAATGCAGTGGCAACAGCATTGGCGTGTATATTCATATCAGCGGCCTGGTCTTGCTTTCAAACGGGATTCCACCCACGCTGGGCGGCGTCAGAAATGTGATCTATGGCGGAGCAATCATTCAGAACGGTAAATTCATATAAGGAGAAACGATATGACCTTGTATTTATACAAGCTTGGGACGAGTTTGCCGGTGCTGACCGTCAAAAACGCACGGAGTTATACGGCGGACAGCGTAACGGCCGAGGACGGGGCGGTATATAAACCGCTGGCGGAGGACTATGAGCTGTCGGGCAAGGCGGACTGTTCGGAATCGCTGCGGGCGGACTACCGCGCGACGCATCCGTCACAGGAGACCCGCCTGGAGGATCTGGAGACACTGGTGGCGGAGCTTCTGTTCGGAGGTGAGGGCGAATGAGTACGGCTATGGCGCTGCTGTACCGCGTGGTGCGGCGGAGAGTGGAGCGGGGTGAGGACTTGTCCGAGGTTTTGAAGGACTATCCCCGTCTGACGGAGGAACAGCGGGCGGAGATCGTCAGGGCGTTGAGCGGTCGATAAAAACGGATATAAAACAGGAGCGGCGCATCTCCCTTTTTCGGAGGTGCGCCGCTGTTTTTGAGCGAAAATCATAAAACAAGGCGAGTTTATGGAATTTGCGCTTCATTTTTCAAAAAAATGTGCTACACTGGATAAAACGGAGCACGGCTCCGCTGACAGATAGATGAAAAACCGCATCGGCCTCCATGGGGAAGCAGTATGGAGCACAGGATTCGGATGAGGGAGAGCAATATGGTACTGAGTAAAGTGGAAAAGCCTGCCATTGAAGCGGTGCTGGCGGAAGCAAGCGCGGCGAAGCTGAAAGAACTGGCAAAGAATTACTATGTCAAGGGCTACTCCAAAATGAACAAGCCCGCGCTGGTACAGGCGGTGAGCGCCGCCCTCCGGGAGCCGGGACGCATGGAGGAGCTTCTCTACATCATCGACCAGCCGGCCTTTCTGCTGTTCAAGCGGGCGGCAAGGAGCCGGGAGCCTGTGAGAGTGAGAAAGGCCCTTCCTGAGCAGTGCAACCTGCTGGAGGATCTGGGCTACCTTGTCTGCAATGATTCTCGGGAGGATCTGATCGTGACGGTTCCCATCGAGATCAGCGCGGTGTTTCATCAGCTGGAGCGGGATGGCTTCGCGGAGCGAAAGGCGCGCTATGATCTGCTGGACAGCTATGCCATGGCCGCGGTCCATCTGTACGGCGCGATCAGCCAGCCGGATCTTGCGGACATCTTCAACCGGCAGAACAGCCAGCCAACCTCAGAGGAGGAGCTGTTCCCGGCTTTGCTCCGCCATGTGGCCGTGGGCGCGCCCTACTGCTTCTGGGAGGAGTATATCGTCTGCGGAGAGTTCGAAGAGAATGGCTTCGAAGATGTGCGGGACTTGATGCGCCAATGTGGAGGAAAGCCCCGGTATATTCCGGAAGAGGACGAACTGCTGCGCTATGCCGACTGGAACTACTATGAGCGCACGCCGCAGATGGACGCCCTGACCGCTTTTTTGATAAACGAGGGGCATCAGCCCCGCCGGGATGCGGAGGAGATCGCCGGGGAGATCCAGTACGCCTGCGTCATTGAAGCCGGCATGGAGCAGATCTTTGATATTCTGAGCGACTATGACATGGAGCTTGACGACAGCGCCGTCGAAGCCTTTGTGAAGGTGATGATGTCCGTCAAAAACAACACCCGGCTCTGGGCCAACAAGGGCTACACGCCCAACGAACTGGCCGCGCTCTACTACCGGGGGGCGCCGACAGCGGACGGGACCGGCAGAAAGAAGATCGGCCGGAACGATCCCTGTCCCTGCGGCAGCGGAAAGAAATTCAAGAAGTGCTGCGGGCGGTAACGGAGGCGAGTATCCCCTTCCCTTTTGGCAGACTAAGGTGTAAAGGCATTAAGGCATACAAACATCGGCAGAGGTTGTCCTCTGCCGATGTTTCTTTGATAACGGATAAGTTGGCCGATGGGCAGCCGTAAAGCTCCTCAGCCCGTCCAGTCGGCACGGGTCTCCCGCACGTCAACATGGGTGAAGCCCTGTCCGGTGTAAACGCCCACGCCGCCCCAGTCCGGCATGAGTTCTCTGGCATAGGCCGCCACCGCTGCCGGGGTCTGGCCACGCACGGAAATGTCAGCCGCCGTGCCATAGCAGTGCTGGCTGTGGGCCGCGCCGCCCACCTTGGCGTTGTACTGGGGCGTCCGGTAGGCGCTGTGGATGACCACCGGGGCGGCAAAATGGCTGCGGATGCTCTGCAAGACCATCACCAGCCGGGGGGCGGTCAGAACGGCGTCGGAGCCGTCCTTGCAGGCAAATTCTTTTACGGTAAAGTTGGCGGACAGCTTTTTGCCGCCGTCCTTCGCCTTGGAATAGGCGTTGATCTCGACCATAGGTCTCTCTCCTTTCGGTTCGCCGGTTTGTTCGTTTTTCAGCTTCCAGACGAGGAAGAACGGGATCACCCGCCCGTCCCCGGCGATGCCCTCCCCTGCCGAATCCATGAAACAGGCGCTCCCGCCTCCGTCCATCATGATGGCGTTGTCCCAGCCGGAGGACGCCAGCAGGTCACGGAGCTGCTCCGGTGTCCGCCGATCCTTGCTCACATAGTAGGCGAACCGTCCGTCCTTGGTGCCGATGGCCGTTCGGGGGGCGCGGTAACGCATATCCGCCCCGCAGGTGATGGGGTTGACCTTCTTCCCGCCGATGATGAGGTGGACGCACTCCATGTAGTTCGCGTCCCCGTTGGGCACGGCCTTCACGCCGAAGTCCGCCGGGGTGTTCCAGCTTATGGCCCACGCCCGGTAGTCCGGGGCCTTGCGGGTCTGTCCGTCTGCCTTCAGGTGGCAGGCTGGCTGCTGGTTCCGCAGGAAAATGGAGCCGTTGCAGATGGCGTCCCCGCCTGTCTCCGTCAGCATTTTCCGCAGGTTGGCCGGGGTGGAGCGGAGACGCTTGCGGTTGAAGTAAATCTTCAAAAATTGGAGGTCGGAGAGCGGGACCGCGCCCGCTCTTGTGCTCATGTGCGGGCCTCCGTGCCCTTACCCTGATCGCCGGTCTGGTGCAGCGCGTCCAGCATATTTTTCACAAAGGCCGGGTACGGAACGCCCATCACCGCCGTGTTTTCCAGTACGGAAAGGCCCTCGTTGGCGATGAAGAACAGAGATACCGCGTCCCGGACGAAATCGCTGTGGGTGGCCTGATCCAGCAGCGCCGCCATCCACACCAGCGATAGCATGACGCCCTTTTTCACCAGACCCTTGTAGCTGGCCTTGGAGTCCAGCGCCCCGGTCCTGCTCTTTGCCGACTTGTGCCAGACGGCCGCCACCAGCCAGCCGGTGGCGTAGTCCAACGCCATAAAGCAGAGCAGCACCTTGAGCGCCACGTCCCAGCCTCCCAGCGCCTGAGCGATGGCGGAGCCGACCGCAGCCAGCACCGCCAGCACCGTGTTTTTCATTTGTGTCAGATTCATCGGATTCCCCCTTTTGTTGATTCGGACGCTGAACGTCCTCTCTGAACAGTGTACCTGCCGCCGTGGGCGGCCCGCTGGGTAAGCGGTTCAGTTTTTGGGTTCAATTCGGGGGACTGTATCAGGATCGAGCGCTCGCGTTACCACTAAAAAACGGTCAGCAGCACTTGGCTGCTGACCGGGAAAGCTTTACAATTTTTCACTGTCCTCTTACCGAGCAACGTTCACAGCGAAGGCCTGTCTCAGCGTTCGTGCCACATTTCAAGCCCCACCTCTGTGAGGACCGTCAACAGACCGTCATGGCTGCACTCCCTGCTGTTTGCTATGTGTGGCCGATGCGCCAAACCAGCAATCAATGCTATCCATAATGATCGTGCTGGGCAGAATCGTGGGAACTACACGGGGCTTTTCGTATAGATGATATTCTGATACAAAACGGGGTATTTCCTCAAAATCATTATTGAAAACCTTGGCATTCCAACCTAATCCCTCGGTGTCCTTCTCAACAGCAGTCCGCAGAATTAAATACGGTTTTCCTAAATAGTAGAATTCTTGTTGGTTGCCACAACCATCCGTTGCAATAAATTCCGCATGGCAAACTAATCGGATAAAGTTTGTGTAGCTCTGCCGGGGCATCAAGGTCACGTTGGGGTGCTCTGCCAAAAGATTAAACACGCCTGCGGCCTCCATACGGGACTTTGTCTGCTCATGATATATGAACACACAGGGCATTTCATTCGCGGCCTCCGCTATCTTCTGAGCCACACATTTAATAAACGCAGGCCTCATAATGTTTTCCTGTCGGTGGAGCATAAACATGAAGTACGGTTCTTTCGGCTGCGCGGGGTGGCAGCTATCTCCATTTTCATTAATGGCGTCATACAGAGTTTCAATTCCTGTGTTATAAACTGTATTTACAGCCTTCCCGCGAAACTTTTTTGCCGCATAATCCGCATGGATCTGCCCGGGGCAAAAATTCATGACTGAATGCATGGAGCCATATAGCCGATCAAACTCTTCCGGAAACGGGGACAAAAAATTGAACGAGCGCGGGCCGCTCTCGATATGAACATATGGGAGTTTAAGCGATTTGCATATCCATGCCCCCATAGCTGTTGTAAGTGTATCTCCGTGGACAACGCACAAAGCCTTCTCCCGTTGTTCGGCAGTAAAATATGATTTAAGTATTTTTCTGCCGTGTAGAGCAGTGTTTAAGAACCACCCCATATAATTTGACGTGCTTTTGCTTTTCGCGGCTCGTGCGGTAATGTCTATATCCACCTCCGCGTGTGCTTTCGCCAAATATGGACACGAATAAAGATCATTTTGCCCTGTAGCTATAACCTTGCAATCATATCCGCGATTCCGCGCTGCGTTGATCACCGGAAATATCTTCATTAATTCCGCTTGTGTGCCAAGGATAAAATATAGCTTTTTCATAGTGTGCTCCAAATCATTACAAAACTTATCATGCTATACGATTTCGCAAGCTATACAGCCCTTTCTTCAAAAAAAGCAGGCTTGCAGTACAAACCAGCAATAGGGTCAAGAACACGAGTATGCCCTTTACATAAGGCATATCCGGCAAAAAACATTTCATTGCCTCCAAAAACGTATAGTGAAATAAAAAAATCGGATAAGACAATTTGCCAAGATGGCAGCAAGTTCGATTTAGCAGAGGCGGCAATCTTAGTAACGAAAGACAAGTAATTAAAAGAGCAAAAAGAAGTACAAAGAAAAGAAGATCACTATAACCGATATAATTCCGGTACAGTACAAGCCCCACGAAGCCGTATGTACAGATTGCCACGACTGCAAACAGGATGGGCTTTTTTCCCTTTGCCAAAGCCGGCATCACAACTTCCGAAAATAAGATGCCAACGGACATACCAGCAAACGCGCGAACCACGCCCAGCGTAATGAGCTCATCGAACTGCAGCCAAACGCTAAGATTCCCGCAGACTGACAGGATCCTTGAGTAGCCGCAGACAATTAGAATAGGGCCCACCACAGCGGTGAACAGTCTTTTTTGCGACCTCAGCAGCTCATATAAAATCAGGGAGGCGAACAGCAGCGCGGGGACATACGCCGATGCGCCGCCATTATTATAAACAGTTCCCCCCCAGCCAAAAACATATGACAGCAAGATCTCCCACTTATCCTGCCATATGATTAGCGGTAGTGATGCCCCCCCCAGCCCATAAGACGTCCTGTTATCCAGGCGGAGGATATGACTGCCAACAGGTATAGTGGATATAGCTTTTTGATCTGACGCCCTACATATTCCCATGCGCTTACCTCTGCGGCAGCTTTCTTACAATTTTGCGCCAAGAAAAAACCGGAAAGCACAAAGAAAAACTCAACGAAGATATAAAGGTGCCCCAAATAGCAGCTTGTGCCCATATACACCCACTCATAATGGAACAGTGCAATACCGAGAGCAGCAATAAAGCGGTATAATTCGACAAAACCATTACGCGCTTGCATAATAGAACCTCCTCACAGAATAGCCTGACCGCGCAGACAAGCCGGCAATTCAATTGCGACAAGAATACCTAAGACTGCGGCAAGTACAGCTAACAGCGCCGGAACGCTTGCGTGGAATACTGCTGACAAAAGCATAAGACCTGCTAAAGCTATGGACAAGTGCACCAGCATCCGCCGCTCTTTTCCCATTCCCACAAAGCAGTTTAATTCCAAATTCAGTAAAGACGCAAAAATCGCTACGGCACAGGAATAGGGAACGAGCGGAGCCGCCTCTATATAATTCGCGCCATACAGCAAACGAATATATGCCGTTGGAAACAAGTTAAAGGGGAGAAATCCGACAACAGAAACCGCCAGGGTAACTGCAAACGCGCTGCGGAATATCGGTGAAACGCCCTCTCCTTTTCCACTCGCTTTAGATATATACGGGAGAAGGACAGAAACGACTGCTGTGGTGAAAAAGAACAGAATTTTCCCAAAAAGCATAGCCGCGCTGTAAATTCCAGCTTTTTCTGTGCCAAAATATGTCACGACCAGAAAAATATCACCATTCCCAAGCAGGAGATATAGAAAATTGACCGCCAGCATAGTGCCCGGTATGGACATATGGCTATGCCGCGCATCTGGCGATTGAGCGGCAGCGCTTGGAAACAAAACGCGCCAAGCGATCAAAACGGCAACGATATTTCCAAAAGCGACCGCAGACATAACGACAAGCTGCTTGACCTCCTCAGCCAAAACGCCTCCTGCCGCCAGGATCCCGCACACTTTGACCAGCGGGACAATGAGGCTGAAGATACCCGCGGCCCAGAACGCGGCCTTTCCCGTTAAGACACCGGAAATGAGCGAAGGGAAAAAGCTCAGCGTCGCAGCCAGACCAGCTAACACCACCATCACCGGTGTAGTGTCCAATATGGCTCCCATCGGTATGCTCAAAAGAACGATGCCGCACAGTAAAAAGCTCCCAATACAAAGGCTGACGCGCCGAAGCTGGTAGATTGTAAGCGCGCACGCGCCGGCATTGTCAGCACATTGAGCGATCTGCCGCGCCGCGATCATGTTGACGGAGGTGCCCGGAACACTCAGCACAAGGATCAGAGAGAACAAAGAATTCATCACGCCGAAAGAGGAGACACTCATAACGCGCCCCAGACCAATTTGGCAGATATAATTGATACCACTGGCAAGTGTGGTCAATATAACCATTATTAGGCCGTTTTTTTGGAAGTCCTTCAAATGGTTTCCCCCTCTAATTCACACTTGCGTATTGGCTCTCATCTGCCAGCGAGGATGGGTCAAACCCCACAGTACGATCGACAAGATAACTCGGGCGAGCCTTAATTTCGTTATACATACTCGCAATGTAAAGCCCAATAATGCTTAAAGCGATCAAGATCAGGCCTCCCGTCATTAAGATCAGCATAACGATGGTTGTGGCGCCGCCAGCAGCCAAGCCCTGAAAGTACAGGCGTAATGCCCGCACGGCAAATATCACAGCAAGTAACAGCATAATACCGCCAATTACGGTGATAAACTTCAACGGCGCGGCAGAGAAACTGATAATGTTATGTACCGCATATTGCAGCAGCTTTCGAAAAGACCATTTACTCTCGCCGGCCTGCCGAGGCTGCACCTCATATGGAAGTGTGGTCATCGAAAAACCTGTCCAAAAGGTAAGGCCGCGAAAGAACCTTTCATGCTCGGGCATCTGTAAAAGAACATTGATGACTCGGCGGCTGAGCAGCTTAAAATCCGAGGCGTTTTTTACATCCATTCCCATTGCGCGGTTAAAGACAGAATAAAACGCATTCGCGCAAACGCGATGAATGATACCTTCCTTCTGCCGTGTTTTTTTCACACCCTCTACAATGTCATAGCCACGCAGCCAAAGCTCATACATTTGAGGGATGACCTCTGGCGGATGCTGCAAATCGCTATCAATGACAATCGCGCAAGCCCCACTTGCATACGCAAGCCCTGCCTGCATAGCGGCCTCTTTTCCAAAGTTGCGGCTGAAGGAGATCCCACGCACACGGCTGTCCTTTTTGGACGCTTTTTCTATGATGGCCATCGTATTGTCACGAGAGCCATCGTTGACAAAAATGAGTTCATAGGGGATGTTCGCGCCGCCAAGGACGGCCGTCAAGCGTTCAATGGCAGCCAAGAGCCCCTCTTCTTCATTATAGCATGGAACAATTACTGACAAAAGCTCTGAACTATGCGCACTCATATGTATACTTCCTCCATTACCCAACCGTTACCAAAAGCGTCTGGTCTACAATCCAAGTGGCACCGGAATCCAAGTCGTGTTTTGTGACTTCGATCTGATATTCTCCAGCGCCTCCGACGGCGTCAAAGCTCCACTCCGTGTCTGTAATATCTGTCTCATAAATGACGGCAGTAAAGGGTTCATACGGTTGATGGCGGACAGAGACTGTGAAGTCATAAGAAAAGTTTCCATAATTAAGCTCGATAATGTGGACAACAGGCCGCCACATATCCGTTACGTCAAGACTGAGAATTTCCGTCGCATCCGCGGCGGCAAATACGATTTTGCTGCCCTGACGTAATCCGTAGCGCGCTAAGAACTGCGGATAATGAAAACTCCCTATGGTCGCAACGCCCCCTAAGTATGCATCACGCTCATTGTAAGCAGGAAGGACATAATAACGATCAGGGTCATCTTCGCCCATATACTGCGCCAACGCTAAGGCCTCAATTTTCTCCGCGCGCTCATGACCGACCTCATATAAACGGCTGTAAAGCTGTACTTCATAGTCTGCCGCCAACAAGACACAGCACCCTACCGCAATCCATATAAGACGGCGGGGCACAATACTGTCCGGATGAACCTCTGCCACCGCAGCGCATACCAAACATACAATTATAAAGAAGATCGGGGAATAGATGCGATCCCCAGTCTGTGTTGTAGGCAAGACGCTGAGAAAGCAGACCGCCGCAAAAAGCAGCATTTCGACTATGTGCCGACCGGTGCCCGCCAAAAGGAGGGTATTGACTATCATCCATGCCGAATAGCCCCCTGTTACAAGGGCCAGCCTTACATATGTTCCGCTTACAAAGTAAAGGTACGATTTTGAAATTTCCGAGGTATAAATGAATTCTCCGTTTCTCCATCCCAACCACGCGAAAAGAACGATCATCCCCGCGTTGGCAATCATGAGAATAATATAGGCTATTTTAAATTTGCTCCGCGTCTTTTTGCGCAGCTTCGCTGCACTGAGCGCGAAGAACAACATACCGATTTCCAGATTCAGCATTGCGCCCTGATTAAGAAGAGATTCCAGGAGTTTGGTGAGATGCGCCCGCGTGCGCTCCATGTTTATTCCCCAAAAAACACTTGCGCCACCCGCAGCGTCAATGCGTGACATCTTCATACCCGGGGCGGTAACCATGAACAGGCCGACACCAAAACCGCAAATCAGTACACCGATCAATTTCCAATCTATCCGCCGCTGCTGGCGGCAAATGCGCAAAACACGCAGTGCCAGCACGACCCCGTACGCAACGGAGCTGTTTTCCATCCAGGTACAAGCAAATATGGTCAACGGGTACAGCCACCATACATAGACCGCTTTATTATTCTTCTCATAGCATTCCAGAAGAACGAGGGCAAGCAGCAAAAAAACGATTGGCGCAACATACTGCGCCAGCGCGATCTGGATCACATAAGTACGGAGCCCATACGGCGCTAATGCGAGCAGAGAGGAATATGTCAATACCAGCAATGTGCGATTTTGGGGATGAAAGAGCAAAATCAAGCAGACCGGGATCGCCGTAAGGAGCAGTGCCCCCACTACATCCAAGAGCCATTCTGATGACAACGACTCCAAAAGCCCGCAAATCAGATTTGAGCCAACTCGACCATTGATCCAATTGCGGAAAAATCCTATAACATACATCGGCCAATTGAGTAAACCGCCATACTGCTCGTAATACGAGCTTCCCGCCCAGCCGTCATACATCATGGGAGAAAGGCGCAGTAGAATGAGGCATTGAAAAAAGGGCAGCAGCAACACGCCCCACTCGCGCGCCTGCTTGAGGATTTTTTGTTTACACAACATTTGAGATTTCTCCTTTAACTTTCTACTGCGCTGTGGCGTATCTCTCCTCGCCAAAAACGCAATTTATCGCACAACTTCCAATCACTCTGTCGAGCGGCAGGTTCAAACAGGAATCGTTACCCTCTCCCTGTAAAAATATATCTAAGAGTGATATATAGATGCCTGATAATGCGCATTACACGCAAAAATACCGCAAAGCCGCAAAAGCCAAGCGAGAGCATAAAAGATACTTGCAAAGCCCACGCGCGCATTCCGCCGCTCAACGGTGTCGGAACAAAAAGCAGGAACAGATAAATGATCGCACATATAATCGCGATCCAAATGCAATTCTGATTTAGATCTCTCCATTCGATCCAACCCACCGCCTTTTCTTTCGTTCGGCGCAGAAGCGTTTTCACGAACTCCGGGAAGTGAGAAAGATTGTACTTTATCAATTCCAGCCCGTGCATATTGGGAAGTACAAAGGTTTCAAAATAGGCGCGCTGAAGATATTCCCACTTGCTTTCCATCTGCTTTTTATCTGCGGAAGATAATTTTTCCTGAAAAGGAAGTACTTCCTTTTCATAAAAAATAATTTCATCGTACCGATATTTTCGGTATGCCTCCGAAAGATTCAAGGTGTTGCCATGGCTGATACCACCACCGCGATGGCGCGCGGCCACAAAATCATCGATCCAATGGATCCTGTACCCGTTTCGTGTTAACTTCATAAAGAGCGGGCCGTCCTCCATGATGAAGTAATCCGTATCATAGCCATCGACGACCTCGTAGACCTCTTTACGATAACAGCACGTTGTCGTTGGAATGGTCCATGTATGGCTCATGCGTCCAAAAAGCTGATTGGGCGAAGAATCTCTAATTGCACGGATCCCCTCTTCCGAGGGTTCATAGGCTTCAATATCGTCAAGGCTTTCACCGCACATTGCCACCTTAGAGCATACCACCAATGCATCAGGGCCAAGCCGTTCAAACTCTGAAACATAACGGCTCAACACATTCGGGGCATCCAGCGCGTCATCCGCCGCCATGTACATGAGGAAATCCCCCTCTGCCTTTTGCCGGCAGAATTCCACGTTTTGGACCGTACCCCGATTGGTTTTATGGGCATAAATCTGCACATCTACAATATTACGCCCCTTGTGCTCGTCCACATAGCTCTGCAATGCATCAGCGTCGAAATCTGGTGAGCCATCGTTGGAAAAAATAAGCTGAATACGCGGGTAATCCTGCGTCAACACGCTTTCGACTGCCTCATAGATATATTTATAATTATTGTATGAAGTAATAACAAAGCTAACCAGTTTATGTTCCATTGTCCCTTATTTTTCTCCCGTCCTATTCTTATCAAAGCGACTGGTACGCGTCGCACACTTGCTTGGATTCGCCAAGCATTCTGACTTGCCCGTGATCCAGCCAAACAACCCTGTCACACATCTCTCGAATCTGATCTATGCTGTGTGAAACAAACAGAACTGTCGTGCCGCCACTCATCAATTCCAGCATTCGCGCGCGGCTTTTTCGCTGAAAGCTTTCATCACCGACAGCAAGGATCTCATCTACAATTAAAATCTGGGGATTAACAACAGTTGCCACAGAAAAGGCCAGCCGCATCATCATGCCAGAGGAATAATTTCGGATCGGCACATCAATGAACTCTCCCAGCTCCGAAAAAGCTACAATTTCGTCAAACTTTTCCTGAAGAAATTCTTCACTGTAACCAAGGATCGCGCCATTCAGGAAGATATTTTCCCGGCCAGTTAAATCAAGATCGAAACCGGAGCCGAGCTCCAACATCGGCACAACACTGCTTTTGCAGCAAACAGCTCCCTCTGTTGGCTTCAATATGCCGGAAATCACTTTTAAAATTGTGCTCTTGCCTGCGCCATTGTTTCCAATGACTCCCATGACCTCCCCTTGGTAAACATCAAAAGAAACGCCCTTGAGTGCCCAAAAGTCCCGCGTTTTAAGCTGTCTCCGAAGCCCCTTTGTCACAAATTCCTTCAGTGAAAACACACGATCATCCGCCATCCGAAAGCGCATGGAGACATCTTGCACCTCAATCATTTTTATCCGCTCTGAGAGCATCTGTTCATTCCGCATAGCAAGCTCCTCTTACAGGTACAACACAAAACTGTCCTGCGTTTTTTTGAATACGATCACACCGATCAATAACATGCATCCCGCAGACAGTAAGCATTGCAGATATAACACAGGGGCTGGAGAGATCCCTTCAATGACACAGGTGCGGATAAATGTGATAAAAGCGTAAAGCGGGTTGAGCCGCACCACGGCCTGCACCTGCACAGGCAGAGCATCCACCCGATAAAAAATCGGGGTAAGATACATCCAAAGCATCGTTACAATTCCCCACAGAAATTGTACGTCCCGAAAAAAGACCATTGCCGCGGCAAGGAACATTCCAAGTCCAAGGCAGAAGGCTGCCAAACACACAAGCGGAAATGGCAGCAGCAGATAGACCTTTGTGGGAAACAAGCCGCAGAGCCATGCCGCTACAAACATTGGGATCATAGAAATGAGTACATTGATGAGTGATGATATAATGCGCGTTAGCGGGTAAATATATTTTGGAATATAAACCTTGGTGATAAGCGCCGAATTTCCAACAATTGACGTCAGCGACATTCCGCACGCTTCGGAAAAATAGCTGAAAACGATATTGCCACACAACAGATATACCGGAAAATAATCAATATTCTGCCGAAAAATATTGGAAAATACGACATACTGGACGATCATAGTCAGCAGCGGATTCAAAAAACTCCAAAACACTCCTAAAATAGAGCGTTTGTATTTAGTCTTAAAATCTCGATCCACCAGCTGCTTAATGAGAAAACGATAGTGATACATAGCGCTGAGAAGCGCTGTGAATATCGTAGGCTGCCCTGCCGCGTCCTTGCGAAGCACAAACACAAAATACGCGACAATCAGCAGTCCAAGCATCGCTGCCGAGATCCAATAATGCAGGCCGAGCCAGGTATAATCCTCACCGGAAACGGAAAAGCACAGCGTTCCGGCAACGGGTTGTCTCTCCAGCAGCAATTCGCCGCCAGACTGTGCGCTGCCGCTATTCATCATCGGTGCCACCGCGGCGCCCTCCCGCGAGTTCGCTGTCAGGCGCAGGGTCAGTATTTTTCCTGCCAACCCCTCCAGAGGTGCCTCCGCGCAGAGAGATAAAACGCCGTTTTCTTGAATCGCCGCAGCGTCAAAGCTTTGCGCAAGCAGAGCTTGTCCGGTTTCATCCAAGAGTTCCATGGTAACGATACCGCTGTTTTGCCGATAGTAGGTGCCCCACAGTACACTAACGGACTGTATACGCTGAATATCCGCCGTGAACCGCTGCTCGATCACGGCTCCGTCTATCAGTTCAGCCACCGCGCTTTGCGCCGCGGGCATTTGTAAATTGCCACGGGACGGCTGATAGTGGAGCTGATACCCTCCCAATACATATAAAAGGATGACCAGCAGGCAATATACAGCCACCGCGGTCATGCAGATCCTCCGCAAAGGAATTGCTTTATCCGTATAAGTTTCCTTCATATTGTAACTTCCAAAATTCACTTGATTAAATCCACTCCCCAAATGGGCCATTAACACAGAGTATACAGATAATGGACTTCCCTTATAGAGTATCGGCGTTAAGCAGCGGTAAGCCGCTTGCGCAAAGAGCAAGCGCCATAATGCTCCGACAAACGCCCTGTGATGCTGCCTCAGCGGTTGCCGTACATCTTCTCGTAGTAATTTTGATACTCGCCGGAGACGATCTCCTCCCACCACGCGCGATTATCCAGATACCACTGGATGGTCTTTTCGATACCATCAGTGAACATGGTTTCCGGCAGCCAACCAAGCTCAGCGTGAATCTTAGCGGGGTCAATCGCATACCGCATATCATGCCCCTTGCGATCCGTAACGTGGGTGATAAGGCTTTCAGGCTTGTTCAATGCCTTGCAGATAAGCTTCACAATATCAATGTTCTTCATCTCATTGTGACCGCCGATATTGTAAACCTCACCCACGCGGCCCCGTTGGAGGATCAGGTCAATGGCCTTGCAGTGATCCTCCACATACAGCCAATCTCGTACATTCAAGCCCTCGCCATAAACCGGCAGCGGTTTATCCGCCAACGCATTGGCGATCATGAGCGGAATGAGCTTTTCGGGGAACTGATATGGGCCATAGTTATTAGAGCAGCGAGAAATGGTGACGGGCAAGCCATAAGTACGGTAATATGCCATCGCCAACAGATCCGCGGAGGCTTTGGAGCTGGAATAGGGGGAGCTTGTGTGGATCGGGGTCTGCTCTGTAAAAAAGAGGTCAGGCCGATCCAGCGGGAGATCTCCGTATACCTCATCAGTGGACACCTGATGGAACCGCTGCACGCCAAAAGTGCGGCAGGCGTCCATCATTACAGCCGTGCCCATGATATTTGTTTCCAAAAACACACCGGGATTCTCGATCGAGCGATCCACATGGCTTTCGGCGGCAAAATTCACCACTACATCCGGACGTTCCTCTTCAAAGAGGCCATATACCGCCTCTCGATCACAAATATCTGCCTTGACAAAGCGGAAATTCGGGTTCTCCATAACGGGCGCCAATGTGGACAGGTTTCCCGCGTAGGTCAACTTATCCAGACAGACAATGCGATCCTCGGGATGGTTTTCCAGCATATAAAAGACGAAGTTGGCGCCAATAAAGCCCGCGCCGCCAGTGACGATCATGGTCATAAAATAATCCCTCGCTTCACTTAGAATAAATCTTATCCTTAGCCACGTTCCGCAGATGCTGGCCATAAGGAGATTTCCCGTAGTGTTCAGCGCTTTGCAGCAGTTCTGCCTCGCTGATCCATCCCATGCGGTAAGCGATCTCCTCCGGAGCGGAGATTTTGATACCCTGCCGCTTTTCGAGAATGCGCACAAAATCGGCCGCCTCCACCAGAGAGTCCATTGTTCCGGTATCCAGCCACGCATAGCCCCGGCCCATCAACTGCACATCCAGAACACCTTGCCGCAGATACATTTCATTGAGGGTCGTAATTTCCAATTCCCCCCGTGCGCTGGGCCGCACATATTTTGCCATGGCCGAAACACCCTTGGGATAAAAATACAGGCCCGTTACGGCATAGTTGCTTTTGGGCTGCTCCGGTTTTTCTTCAATGGAGGTCGCATGGCCATCCTTATCAAAGGCCACCACACCGAACCGTTCAGGATCTGGTACATAATAGCCAAATACAGTGGCGCCTCCCTTTTCCGCATTGGCTGCCGCCTTCCGCACCAGTTTCCCCAGGCCCGCGCCATAGAAGATATTGTCACCCAGCACCATGGCGCAGCAATCATCGCCGATAAACTCCTCGCCTAACAAGAAGGCCTGCGCCAAGCCATCCGGCGAGGGCTGCACTTTATAGGACAAATGAACGCCAAACTGACTGCCGTCTCCCAACAGACGTTCAAAATTAGGCAGATCCGTCGGGGTGGAAATAATAAGGATCTCTCTGATGCCAGCCAGCATCAGAGTAGACAACGGATAATAGATCATTGGTTTATCGTATACGGGAAGTAGTTGCTTAGATGTGACCATAGTCAACGGATAGAGCCGCGTACCTGCGCCGCCGGCTAAAATGATGCCCTTCATTTTGAAAGCCTCCTTATACAAACTGGACAAATTGCTATTTCCATATACCCGAAAGCAAAACCTTCCACGGGAATTATCCGCCCATGACCTCAAGTTCTTTCAAATATGGATGCGCCTCATAGAATTCTTTATATGTCATCTTAAATTGGTCTTCATACCCATTGCGATAATTCAATGGTCTATATCCAACCTTTTTGAAGCCAAGCATCGCAGTCATCTTTTGAGATTTTATATTCTCTTGGTCGACTTCTGTAATATAGTATTGTATACCCAGTTTCTGAAAACCGATATGCAGAGCTAAAACCTCACCGCGGAAGCCAAGATTATTTCCCGCCGCCTCCGGGTCGCCAATTACTGTTTTTCCGCAGTTCGACTCGCTCCCGCGAAAATCATATAGAGACACCGTGCCGACCATGCGATGCAGCCGCCCGGTTTCTTCAATGGCAAATGTGAGATTGTTTTCGTCCAATAAATACTGGTGGTACCACTCCAACTGCATTTCCTGCGTAATTTCACCAATGGGACGCAAATATTTTGAAATATTAGCAGAGTTCCGCCAAAGCCGCATTTGCTCAATATCAGCCTCACGAATTTGGCGGATAAGAACATTGTCATACTCTACCCAAAAGGAATGCTGCATAACTATCCCTCCCTGATTCTCTCAAATCATCAAATGGCCGCGATTAAAATGCGTTGAGCGCGTCAATGACATAGCTGAGTTCATCGTCCGTCATGCCGTAATACAGCGGTAAGCTCAGTTGTGTAGCGCTGATCTCCTCCGCGATGGGCAAGGCTCCCTGCGGAATGTGCAGCGACGCATATGCGCCCTGTAAATGAATGGGAATGGGATAATGCTTATTCGTGCTGATCCCCTTGTCCGCAAGGTAGGACGCCAGTTCCTCCCGCTTTGGGCAGCGAACGGCAAAAATATGCCAAACAGGTTCAGTTCCGGGCAAAACATACGGCAACACGATCTGTTCATTATGCACCTCCGCCAGATAGCGGTTTGCAATACGCCGCCGTTCCGCATTCATCCGCTCAAGGTGCGGAAGTTTCGCCGCAAGGAACGCCGCCTGGAACTCATCCAGCCGGGAGTTATTGCCCTGATAAACATGATGATATTTATAGTCCGAACCGTAATTGCCCAATGCGCGGATCTTATCGGCAAGTGTTTTATTGTTTGTGACTGTCGCGCCCGCGTCACCCAATGCGCCAAGGTTTTTACCGGGGTAAAAGCTGAAGCCTGCCGCGTCGCCAAAGGTACCGATCTTTCTCCCGTTATAGGTCGCGCCATGTGCCTGCGCACAGTCCTCCACCACATACAAGCCATGCTTTTTCGCAAAAGCCATAATTGGTTCCATGTCGCAGCTCTGACCGTAGAGGTGCACAGGCATGACAGCCTTCGTCCGCTTTGTCAACGCTGCTTCTAACCGCATGGGGTCAAGGTTATAGGTGCGAATGTCCGGCTCAACAAAAACAGGTGTTGCCCCCGTATAAGTTACGGCCAAGGCTGTGGCGATATAAGTATTGGAGGGTACCAGTACCTCGTCACCGACTCCAACGCCGAGCGCCTTGAGCGCCAGCATCAGGGCATCCAGTCCATTACCGCAGCCAACGCAGTGCTCCACCCCGCAGTACTCGGCAAACGCCTTTTCAAAGGCAGCATCCTCCTCCCCCTCAATATACCAGCTCCGCTGGTAGACCCGCTCAAACGCGGCCCGCAGCTCCGCATCCAACTCCCGCTCCATAGGCTTGAAACTTACAAAAGGTATATTCATTTCGTCTTTTCTCCTTTTCCGATGTAGTCCAAAAACATATCATAGCTGCGGATATAGTCCTCCTCCGTGTAAGGCTCGGACGCCAATACCAGAAGTACAGCATCGGGAGAAAAATCGTACATTTCTCTCCACATAGCATTGCCGACATACAAGCCAAGGGTGGGAGAGTCCAACGTGACATCACATCTGGAGTCCCCATCGTCCAGCATCACCTTACAGCTGCCGTGTACACACAAAAGCACCTGCTCCAGTTTCTTATGGGCGTGAAAGCCGCGGCGCTGCTCCTCTCCCACTTCATACAGATAGTAAACTCTGCGAATAGGAAAGGGTATATCCTTTCCGGGCTCGACGACCGCCAGTTTCCCTCTCGGATCGCCATGCTCCATAAAATGATAAAACTTAGGCGTCATTCTATTCCTCCCCCTTACTGTCAACGTCGAATCCTTCCATAAATCCTTCGGAGCATACGAGAATTCCGCACCCGCAAGCTGCAAATCGCAGCCACATAGCGCGTAAAGCCCAACCGCTTGCGGTAAGGGCGTATCTCAGTCTCAAAAGTCAACTCCTTATCACGTAGATAGGCGTGCCGCAGGCCGGTGGCCGAGCCGCTGTCAGCACGGTATTTTGCCGCTAAGAAGTCACCAAAGGCGATGTTGCAGCCTTGCCGCGTAGCGCGGAGCCACGTGGGCCAATCCTCCAGCAGACGGTAGCGGCTGTCCACCAGACCATAGCGTTCAAAAAACGTTCGGTTGAAAAAGATCCCAGCCGCAGGCAGAGCGTTGTGTATACAAAGCCGCCGCCAGACTTGTCCGGCGTTTTTTTTCGCCAGACCCCGCAAAAAGCGATCTCCCATGGGGGCAATGGGTCTCATTTCTTTATCACACTTCATCACCCGCGCGGCAATGATCTCAGCACCGCTCTCCTGAAACACCCGGGCCGCATTGGAAAGGGTCTGCGCGTCATACAGAGCGTCATCCGCGGCGATCACTTTTACATACTGCCCCTTTGCTTCCTGTACCGCTCGATTGAAACTGGCAACTGTACCCAAATTCTCCGCGTGAGTCAACACTGCATAACGAACCAGCCGATCTCCTCCCCGTTGGGCGATCTGATGCTCAACTGCGGCAGAATCAAAATTTGGCGTTCCATCATCGGAAACGATCAGCTCAAGGGCGGGATAATCCTGAGTCAGAATAGAATCCAACACAGTTTTCAGATATCTCCCACTGCAATAAGACAGAACGATTACAGTAAATAGCGGCGTCATTTTCAAGTTCCTCTTGACAAAATCATTTCTTGGGCACGCCAATCAACGCTTCATACAGTGCCAGCAGTTTTTTCGCTTCATGCCCCCAGTTATACTCCACGGAGACCGCTCGCCTTCCAGCCTCCCCCATGCTCGCCATTTCCTGTGGATGCGCCACCAGGTATTCAATGGCCTCTGCAATGGCATCCACATCAGCCGGGTCAACTAACCGCGCGAACGGATATCTGGCATTGACCTCCCGCGCATAGGCAGAATCACTCAAAATCACGGGAAGCCCCATGGCCATATAGTCATACACCTTCATATTGAAGGTATCGCTGACATTATACTGTCCACCGTCCGGCATCACACAAAGTCCGATTGCAGCCTCCCGGTAAACCGCAGCCACCGCTTGGCGCTCCAGCCTGCCACGAAAGTCTACATACTTCCAGCCGGAGAGCGCCCGAATCCTCTGCCCATACTCCTCCGGCGCGAAATCTCCCACCAACAGCAACGGCACCTCTGCTTTTTCAGCTGCAATGACCATGTTTTCAATGTGCCTGTCCGGCGTCATGGTTCCAACAAAGCACACCTTACACGGCTGAAAATTATCTCTTGGCACATAGCTTTCAAACAGTTCGTCTATGGGTGGATAATTGGCCGCAAATACCGTGCGTTTGGAAACCGCGAAAAAAGGATCCTTTCCCCGCACTGTGGCGGGCAGGATCACCGCATCCAGCTGGCGGACAACATAGCGCTCAAACAGGGCATACACACCCGCAACCAGATCTGCGCAAGGCAGATACTCCTTTGTACGCAGCAGCAGCGCGTACAACTCATGGCTGTCGAACACGACCCGCTTTCCCCGGCGCTTCAGCTGCAACGCATACGGCAGCAGTTCCGGATCGTGAACCAGATATAAGTCAGCGTCCTCTTCCAGAGCGGCCCGGTAGATCTTACGCGCAAAGAAAAGCATTCGGTTTAAGCGGCTTTTCGGCGGGGAGCCCACCCCCCGCACCTGAACGCCGCCGTCTACCCGGCTGTCTCCCTTGGCCACTACTACCACGTCATATCCCGCTCCAGCCGCCAAACGCGCCTCTCGCTGGAACATACAAAGATCATGACTATCACGGAGACTGGACATATGGCAAATTTTTTTCAACCGCACTGCCCCGCTCCTATCAGCATCTTCTGAAACCGCCACGCGTCCCGGCACATATCCTCCAATGTTTTCTCCGCGTGCCAATGCAGCATCCGTTCCGCTTTTTCTGTATCCGCATAAACCGACGGCAAATCTCCCGCTCGGCGAGGAGCCATAACATATGGCACCTCTACACAATTTACACGCTCAAATGTTTTTACCAGTTCCAGTACGCTGTAACCCCGGCTCGAGCCCAGGTTGAACACCTCGCAGCCCTTGTGACTTTTACAGTAATCAATCGCGGCGATATGTCCCTTTGCAAGGTCTACTACATGTACGAAGTCCCTTACTCCCGTGCCATCCGGCGTGGGATAGTCATTTCCAAAAATAGATAGTTTTTCCAAAATACCCGCTGCCGTCTGGGTAATGTAGGGCATCAGATTAGTGGGCACGCCATTCGGTTTTTCCCCCAACAAGCCACTTTCATGCGCACCCACGGGATTAAAATAGCGCAGCAATCCAACAGAAAGGGCGCTGTCGGCCTTGGAGGCGTCGCGGGTGATCTGCTCGATCATATATTTTGACCAACCATAAGGGTTCGTACACCCGCCGGTGGGACAGTCTTCTGTAATGGGGCTCTCCCCTGCCCCGTACACTGTGGCAGAGGATGAAAAAATAAACGTGTGGCAGGCATGGCGAGCCATCGTTTCTAAAAGTGTAAAGGTGGTATCCAGATTATTGCGGTAATATTCCAGCGGTTTCTCGACAGATTCTCCCACGCCCTTGAACCCCGCAAAGTGGATGACAGTCTCGATCTCCTGCTCGGAAAACACCCGCTCCATTAAACCTCTATCTGCCACATCTCCGGTGTAAACAATCGGACGGCGGTTAGTAATGCGTTCAATAGCATCGTAAACCGCTATATCCGCATTGGAAAGGTCATCCACGATCACAACATCCCGGCCCACCGACAAAAGCTCTACCGCTGTGTGAGAACCAATATATCCAGCCCCTCCGGTAAGTAAGATATTTGCCATAAACCTCTCTCCTTTTCAGACCCTCGCAGAAGGACGCTCATCCTTCCCGGCAGCAGTTACCTGCCCTTCCGCGACACCTTCTGTACTCTCGGCAAGAAAGAGGATTTTCACCGTTGCGAACATCAATGCAATATCTTGTACGATAGACTGCTTCGCAATGTACATCAGATCCATCTCAAGCTTATCATAAGAACTTGTATTATACTTGCCATAAACCTGCGCATAGCCAGTCAGTCCGGCCTTGACCTGCAGCCGCAAATGGAACTCCGGCATCTCAGATTCATACTGTTGGGCGATCTCCGGCCGCTCTGGCCGGGGCCCCACAATACTCATATCTCCGCACAGGATATTCCAAAGCTGAGGCAATTCATCAATTCGGCACTTGCGAATGATCCGCCCAACCCGGGTAACACGCGTGTCCGTATCGCCGGTGGAAAGGCGCGCGACGCCATCCTTTTCCGCATCCACACGCATCGAACGAAATTTTAGAATGTCAAACGCCCGCCCATGTACCGTTAGCCGCCGCTGCCGATAAAATACCGGGCCTCCATCCTCCATCTTTATCATCAGCGCCGTAAAAAGTTGAATGGGACTTGAGAGCACCAACAGTGTCGTGGCAAAAACTATGTCAATAATCCGTTTAGACATTCGATACCAAATGGTTGGATTTGCCGCCTGCGTATAAAGGAAGGGAAGATTCGCAAGATGAACCCTTGAGGCGCCGCTCAGCAGCAGATCCCCGATCTTAGGCCGGATATACACGGGAATATCCCGGGCAACACACTGCTTCAGCAGTATATTGCGTGCGGTAGACCGCAGACCGCATAAAATCGCGCACTCCGCGCCATCCAGCAGCTCGGGGACAGCTTCCTCGTCACCATGGATACAAATCTCCTTGACAACGCGGAATTTCCACGTTAACCCCCTTACTTTTTGAACGGACTGGTATGCGTCCTTATTCTCGTAAATCAGATAGGTACGCATCGGGGGATACAACCGATCTGTCAGGCGAACGGCCCCCCATGACCAGACCATCCCAAGCACGATATTCGCCGCCAACAGCGCAAGCAGCATGAACGGATTAACCAATCGATAGGATAGCAGACAGAGGATACAGTAAAATACCGCGTCGGTCAACACGGCGGCAATGGTCAAGGAGTACGCCAGCTCCCCGCAGCGGCAAATTGTGGTGCGAAAACCACCGTAAAGCTGTGAAAAGGTGGTATAGATGACAAGATACAGGGCTGAAATGGCCCAATAACCCCAAAAATAAAAGGTATAATTTGCCCTATACCGGTAGTAAATCATCCAACTCAGCAAGAATAGCCCCGTCTGGGACAGCACAAGCAGCCCCTTTGCAATATTTAAAACGCTGCCCCTGGCGCGATATACCTTTCTTTGGCTTTGTTGACTCATACAATCTGTCCCTTTCCTGCGTTGCATCGGCCTCCGCTCACTTTGTCAGCAGCAAATAGCCCTCCTCCTCAGAAAGGCCCTGTTCCTTGATAAATCGGCATTGCGCCAAAAATGCCTGATTGGTTTCATTTAACTCCACCGGCTCCAACCGGCCTTCGCCGTTCATGGCGTCCAACGCGTCACCCAGCGCCAGAACACCGTCCACAAACATGGACATCCCGTCCGCGCCCATGGCAGGCAGAACCTCCTCACGGTAGAAGTCCATCTGATAATTCCATCCGTCCGGACTGCTGCGAACCTGATGGATACCCTCCAGAGAGCAATCAAACAGCTCCCCCCACTCCTGACGGGGCAGGTAATAATATCGGGCCAGCGCGCTGTCATTCTCATAGGTGCCGGAGGCACGCAGCTGCTTCACATATTTCATCATATCGCCGTTATACTTCCAGTCATCCATCTGCACGGCGGTCGCCACATAATTCCGCTGATAGCTGTCATGGTCGAACACATTTCCCCGGACGCAGCCCCGGAGGAAATCCAGATATTCATAGACGTCGCTTGTCTGGAACTGCTCTGTCTTGCGATCCGTCACGCGGGCGCTTTCCAGCAGTCCGCCAAACACGGCTAAATACAGTGTGTATGCAGCCATCAAGATAATCCCTGCGGTTTTTGACTTCTTTCGGGCCTTCGCCGTATCTCCACTCATCAGCGGCTGGGCATAGAGCAGCACCGGCAGCACCAGCAGCACATAGGCAAAGCACCTGAAACCACGGACGGAGAAGTTGATCTCCATGAGGCTGTGAAGATCCATCATGACCCACGCCGCCAGCAGCGCGGCGGCCAGACTATCCTTCTCCCTCCGGACGGCTTGCAGGCACAGCCACGCCGCGCCCAGCACAAAGAGCAGCGCAAACGCAGTCCCCACCAGACCGGTGTCCGCCATGGTTTGCAGAAGATGGTTGTGGGCATATTTGGACTCATATTGGAAGGACTGCACAGAGCGGGTCACATTTTCCGTAGAGCCGAGGCCCCGACCAAGCAGCGGCGCGGTACAGAAAATCTTCCACGCGTCCTTGTCAAACTCCACACGCAGGGAGAAGCTGTTGCCCATGCCCATGAGCAAACGGTCAGCGATAAACGCAGGCAGCAGCGGGTACCCCAACTGGAACATCTGCCCGTCGGACAGCTTGACCCCTTCAACAACTGTCCCCTCCAACGCATAGAGCTGCCAACGGGTCATAACAAGCCCCTCAGGCACAGTGAATTCCGTCTCGCCGAAGGAGGAATCGTATAGCGTTTCATACTGATCCCGCATCTTTTCATAGGCGGTCTGCCCCAGCAGCGTCACTCGGATATTCTCATCCAAGGGTTCGGTCAGCGTGTATGTCCCCGCGGGGAGATCCACCTGCCGCGCCACAAAACCGGTAGAATCAAAGGTGTAAGTGCTCTTGACCGTCATAGCGGCCACGCCGTATGCGGCGCAAATCACCGCCACCACACCCACAATGGCCAAGACCGCCTTCTGATGATTGGACAGCAGCGGCTCCAGCCGCCGGCCGGCCAGCGTATCCAGTGCAAAGAGGACTACGCCGCTGAGCAAGCACAGCGCAACCGCCGCTTCATCACCGTTAGTCACCAGAGAGGATGCCGGGACCGCAGCGCCGAGCATGGCAACCGCCGTTTCCAGCAGCAGGATAAGCAGACCAACCCGGTCAGCCCGCTCCGCGGCAAGCCAGACAAGGCAGGACGCGGCGAAGCAGAGCAGCGCGCCCCGGCTGCCGGTGAGCAGAAGGCTCACAGCGTTGATGCCAGCCAGCAGGGACGCCGCCAGACGCCGCCAGACGCAGGTGGAGCTTTTCAGGAGGTACAGCGCCGCAAACAGCGCCAGCGAAAACAGGCAGGCTGTCACGTTGGCATCGTTATACAGGCCGTTGACACGGGCGGATGCATACATCGTCAGGGCGCTGGTGTAATCCGTGCCCAATGTGTTCATCAAGGCGTTGAAAGGCCCGAACAGCACCTGACCGCAACGCATATCCAGAGAAATGAGAGCAATGACGGCGGAAACGGACGCGCCGCCCCACAGCAGGCCGGGAACATGCTTCCGATCAAAGCGGGACAGCAGGATCACCGCCAAGGAGAAGGCGGCAAGCAGCTTGTAAAATTCCTTCATACCGCTGACCCCAAAGGGCGTATAGATCGCCGCCGCGCCGTAGACGATGGCAAAACCGAGCAGCCCCAATACAGGCACGGACAGCCGCTGTTGAAAGCGAGACAGCGGCTTTTTTCCAAGCAAACTCAGGAAAGCCAGTGCGCAAAGGAGCATGCTCACGGTGCCGGTCTGAACGGTCATGGCGAAAAAGAGCAGGACGGAATAGAGCACCACCATGAGGGTATCCTTCCGGGAGAACGCGCCGTCCGCGCGGCACACCCGCTGAGGGGCGGCGGGAACGGGGGCCTTTTCCGTATGTTCAGCCGGGGCGGACTGCTGGGCCGCCGGGGTGGGCATGTTGTCTTTTCTTGATTTTTTCGCGCTCAAAGCAAAAGCCTCCTATATGTGAGTTCGCAGTCTAATACGGGCTATACCCGCTAAAAAAGCGGTCTGTTACAACCGCCGCTGTGTTCTAAAGTTGTAACCCGGCGCAAGCGGGGAATTTTCAAAATCAGGCGGGGTGCTCCCCCGCGGATGGAAACGGACACAGGCGCAAGGCCCGTTTGGTCATAGATATTTTTCATTATAGTCCTATATGACTGATAATACAAGGGTTTTCAACATTTTTCCCGTGCTTTTTCGGGGAAAGACGGGTGGTTTTTGGATGGTGAGGTACGAGGGATGGAAATCAACGGATACAGGGACGGGAGCAGAAGCGGGACAATGCGCGGGTTTACGCCCGGAACAGCAGAAAAGCCCCACACCGAAGTGGGGGCTTTTCTTGACAGAATATGGAGAACTTGATAAGATAGACACGGCGCTGCACGAACGGCAGGCGGTTATGGCTACACCACCCGAAAGGGGGTGCTGCTTATGCGGATCACATTACATATTGGAGCCTTTACGGTGACAATCATTGTGAAAAGCAGAAACCGCCACTCTGGCAAGTGACGGTTTCCATGGGCTTTGCTCATAAACCTATTTACTCGTTAGGGTCATAACCGCTTGTCGCAGCGCCCTTTTCTATCTTGATTATAGCAAATCGGAGAAAAATGTCAAGCGCAAACGCCCCGCACCGTTTGGTGCGGGGTTTATATTTGTACAACGCAGTAAGTTTGCTGTTTGTACCACGCATGGGGGGTGTTGTCTGTTCCACGCAAATGGCGGGCATAAAAAGTCCCCCCGGACCGAAGTCCGGGGGGGGCTTTTTAACTCAGATGAGTTTTGATGGTTAATTCTCAGAGAGAATTAGGCCAGGACGACCACATCGCCGCAGACGATACGGGCGTTGCCAGCGGTCAGCTTGCCAACCTGAATAGCCGCAGATTCGGTGTTGGGGGCAGTGACAATAGCAGTGTAGGAAGCAGCCTTCACATAGGTGCCGTTGGACAGAACCTCAACAGTCACAGTGTACTTACCAGCCTTGTCGGCAGTAACCTTGACTTCGCCAGCGGTGGCGTTGTAGTCCAGCTTAGTCACAGTACCGGGAGTGACGTTGCCGCTGCCGTTTTCGGTCTTGCCGTTATCGACCTGCTGGACGAACAGGTAATCGATGTCGCCATCAGCGTTGTCGAACAGAGCAATGTACTCAGCGGAGGTATCAGTGGTGATATCCTTCACGTCAGCAACCTTGGTGATGACACCATCGGTATCGATGACGAACATCTTGGCATCGGAAGCCACAGTGTAGCGGGTCTTGGAAGCGCCCAGACCGATGGTGTAAGCACCGGACAGCTTGTAGACGCCATCATCACCAGTGTACACGGTGTAGCTGTTCAGAGTGCCGCTGTTGGAGGGCAGAGTCACGCCGGTGACCAGATTCTTGTTGTTGTACTTGAAGTTGGTGCCAACAACGTTGGTCTTGGTGTAGCCGCCGTCAGAACCGTTGGTGACGTTGGTGCCGCCCTTAACCTTAACAGTGGTGATCTCGCCGTCCACAACAGCGTTGTAGCTGTACCAGACGTTGCCATCAACATCGTAGGTAGCCTTGGAGACAGACTGGCCAGCCAGGAAGGTGATGTCCTTCTTGCCGTTGGTGGTGTAAGCACCGGTGGCGTCGATGAACATAAAGGTGACCAGGTTGCCGCTCATCACATAGGCAGCCTCAACAGCGTGGTTGTAGGTCTTAGCGGGAGTAACGCTATTATCGGTATACTTGCCGATGATAGTGGGAGCGTTCTTGATGCCGGTGTAGGTATCATAGGTGACCTTGCCATTAGCATCGGTGGAAGCGACCACGAACACGGTCTCGCTGTTGGCGTAGACAGTGCCGTCGGAGCCAGACTTCACGGTGATCTTAGCGTTGGTGTTGGTCATTGCGAAGTCGTCAGAACCGCCAAGAACGGGGCCGGTACCGGCGAAAGCAGCAATCCGATCGGCCTCGGTCGCACCAGTGGAACCGGCAATGTCGATGGTGCTCAGAGAGCCGTTGTAAGCCTGGTTTGCAGCCCGACGCAGGACGTACTCACCATTGCTGTCAGCGCGGTAGTAAACGATCTGACCAACGAGGTTGGTGTAACCGTCATCGGTGTCAACGGTCTTGACGGTGCCGTCAGACATAACCAGCTGAGCCTGATCCTTGCCGAACTTGGAGTTGGTGCTCTGAGCGTACATGACGAAAGCGTACTTGGAAGCATCGAACTTAACCTCATCAACATAGATGACCAGGCCGTTCTGATCCAGGTAAGCGATGTAATCGCTCTTGGTGCTCATGCTGGTCTCGCCCATCTCGAAGGCAACGCTATTCTCGTTGTACTTGTACTCCTTGTCAGCCAGAGTCAGCTTCTTGCCCAGAGTGTACTGGGTGAGAGTGCCAGTGACAGACTCAGCCTTGACAACAGACTCGATCTCGTTGTCTTTCTGAGAATAGGTGAACAGGACCACATCGTCTTCCTCGAAAGCGGTGGTGTCGCACTCGAAGCGATTCCGGGTGCCGGTAGTGATGGAAACGGAGGCCTTAGAGGGATCGATGATGGAGCTCTTAGCCTCGACAACCACATAGGGATCGGCGACCTTGGTCTCCTTGGAGTTGATGACACCAGCGTAGGTGTCGATCACGCAGATGGTGACGGCGTTGTCGTCGCTGTTATAGAATACCTCGACGTTGGTGCCGTTGGCAACCAGACCCTTGTTGGCGTTGTCATTAGCAACCTTCAGGGTGTTGCTCTTAGAAACGCTCACGTTCTTAGCGGGAACACCGTTGTAGAAGACCTTAGCGGCAGAGTCCTTCTGGGTCATGCCCAGATCCTTGTAGATGTCGCCCAGCTCAACGTTCTTGGTGTAGGTCACGTCAGCCTTGTCAGCATAGGTGCCGATCTTGTCGCCCTTGTTGGTCCACTTGGTAGCGGGACGAGCGAAAGCGTCGGTGTCGGAGGTCTTCTTCAGCTTGTTGAAGTACTCCTCAGCGAACTGGACATAACCGTCGCCGCCCTTCTTGCCGTCGATGTTGCCGTCGTTGATGGCAGAGCTGCCCCAACGCTTGGACTTAGCGGCGGAGTTGTCGGTCACGGTGACGTTGCCGACGGTGATGGTGGAGTTCTTCTCGTACTCAACAACGTCAGCCTGGATCATGTTGAAGGCATACAGGCAGGCCTCTTCACGGGTGACAGCCTTGACGCCGTTGAAGTCGCCGATCAGGTCGTCAGCCAGGCCGATATTCAGAGCCTGCTTGGCAACGTTGATGGACCAGTTAGCGCCGGTGTAGCCTTCCTTAGCGGCATCATAGCCCAGAGCACCCAGCAGCATCTTCATGAAAGCGTAGCCGGTCAGGGAGTTGGCGGGCTTGAAGCTGCCGTCAGCATAGCCGGAGATAATGCCGGCCTTCTGGCAGTAAGCGATGTAGCCAGCGAAGGTGTGGTTGGTGGGGACGTCCTTGTAAGGAGCGGCGTCAGCCACCAGAGCGCCAGCGGTGGTGGGGCCAAGGATCAGGTTGCAGATGATCTTGGCGGCAGCGCCACGGGTCAGGGTGGTGCTGGGACGGAAGTCACCTTCGGCATAACCGGAGATGACATTCACGGCGGACATCACGTCGACAGCTTCTTTGTACTGGATCTTGGTGCTGTCGCTGAAGTCCTTAGCACCGGCAGAGACGGTGACCAGAGACATGGTCATCACCAGAGCCAGTACCAGAGAAAGGAACTTCTTCATGGGGTTTCCTCCTTTTGAATTTCTCCCTTTGCGGGAGTTTGTTTTTGCAAGTCCGGCCTTTGCTTTCAGCCCCGATTTACATATCGTGGCTAGCCTACCCAATATCTGAATCGGGACTTCGGGCGATAACCTTCCTTGCAGGATATACTTTAGCACTGCTTTTTTCGACTGTAAATAGCTTTTGGGGTTCTGTAACAAAACCGTAATGAGAACGGCGGTTTTGCGGAAAGTTTGCGGTGAGTTGTGGCGGAAGCGTGACGTTAGGGGGTGTTTTCCGGCAGATGGTAACGTTTACCTGCCAGCACCAGCTCTCCCCTGTCCACCATTCCTTTTAGTATATGTGTGGCCTGCTTGGGGTCGATTTTCAGCTGCTCTGCAAGGGCCTGACGGCCCGCCGTGCCCTCTTTTTGGAGGTAGGCCCGGAGAATGGGGAGGTAATCCGCCTCCGCCACGGTGTTTCCGGCGGGGTAGTAGCGGACGCCCACGCGGGTGAGACGTCCGGCCTTGCTCAGGCGGTTCAGGTGCTCCCACGCCGCTCTGGGAGAGACGTGGAGCAGCGCGGCCGCCGTGTCCCGGAGGAGGTAGCCCTGTTCCTCCGCGGCGCGGAGAAGCACGTCCTCCATCTGCTTATTGTGGGCCCAGACGGAGAGAGAACGGAGGGAGAAGCCCTCCAAGCCGCCCCGGATCATGGCGGTGCGGCACAGAACGGACAGGCGGGACTGGTCGATGGGGTTGCCGGTGGCGAGGGCGATGAACACCCGGTTGGTGGGGGCATCCTTCTGCCGTGCCCGGACGTCGGACAAAAGGCGCTGTGTCCGGGCGCCCATGTCGACGTCGTGGTCGGGAAAGCGGATCAGGCCGGTTTGCAGGTCGATCTGATCCCACGTCAGGGAGAGGATCTCCCCCGGCTGCATTTGGAGCTTCCAGCACATCCAGATGGCAAGGCCCGCGGTGGAGCTGCCCTCCTGCTGGACAACGCGCCAAAGGCTGTATTCCGTATCGTCGCCGGTCTGCGGAACGTCCGGCTGGGGGGCGTCCTCCCAGAGGGCGGCGGGGAAAATGCCCCGGAGACTGCCCACGGCCATGCCGCTGACACGGGCGGCGCAGGCCCAGCCGTTGGCCTTGATCTGGCGGACGATCCAGTCCCGGCGCAGGTCTTTCAGGGAGACGTCCTGCCCCTCGCTGTCCAAAACGTTCTTCGCCAGACGGGAGACGTTTTCCGGCGTCATGGGCTTTTTGCCCCGGTCCGCGATGAGGACGCGGTTGGACAGCTTGCGGTACCGGGCGTAGCGCTCCCGCAGGCAGTCCGCCACGGAGGGCTCCAAGGGGACGGTGCGGTCCGGGAGCAGGAGGCTGCCGCCGTCCAAGTCCACCTGATCCCAGGTGAGTTCGTTCAGCTCCTTGCGGCTCAAGCCCTCCTGCCACGCAAGGCGGAGGATGACGCCCTCCGGGCTGTATGGGTGTCGGGCGAGGATGCGGAACATAGCCGCTTCGTCCGGTCTTTTCAGTTCTTCTGCTGGCATGGATACCTCCTGTTGCGCCGGGGGAAGCCGGCGTGAGTCTCACGTGAGTTTTGTCCGAAATCAGCCCTCTATAAAGCAGGAGAAGGCCGGATAGTAGCGGAGGGAAATGGGCTGGCCCAAGGCGGCGGAGCGGTTTTTGAGGATTTTCAATTCCAATTCCCGGGGGTCTTTCCGCTTTTCCTCGTCGATCTGAAAGCCGGGACGGCCCGCGCCACGGGCTTGCAGGCCCAGCAGCACATCGGCGGAATAGTCGATGCCGCCGGATTCCTTGAAGGCGTTCATGGAGACCTCAAGGTTGTAGTTCTCCCGGTTGAAGGAGGAGATAGCGAACACGGTCAGTTCGTACTGCCGGGACATTTTTTTCAGGGCGCAGACGATGCGGTCCAGGTTCTGCTTGTCGGTGAAGTGGACGTCCACCGGGGCGATGATCTGGAGGTAGTCGATGAGGACCACCGGCTTTTCGCCGGTCTCCGCGATGTGGCGGGCCACCTCGCTCTGGATGTAGTCGAGGCCGGTCTCGTGGTCGCCCTCCCGGAAGTAGATGTGTCCGGCGTAGGCGGCATAGGCATCCCGGGCGGCGTCCAAGTGGGCCTTTTCCTGGGTGGTGTACTGGCTCCAGCGCCGGCCGTCCAGCACGCCGCGAGCGGTCTTGGCCATGCGCCGCCGGGCGGAGGTATCCAGCAGGAAGCTCTCCCGGGAGATGGAGCGGGCCATCAGCTCCCACGCCATCATTTCAAGGGAGAACACCAGCACGTCCCTCCCCTGCTGGGCCAGCTGGTCCGCCATCTGCATACAAAAGGCGGTCTTGCCGAGAGAACTGACCGCGCCGATGACGTAAAGGCCGTCGTACAAGCCGCCGTCCAGGGCCTCGTCGATCTTGGGGAAGCCGGTTTTCAGGGGCGGGCGGGCGGCCTGCTTCCGGATGTAGGCGAGGAAATCCTCCATCCGGCCTGCCGCCGAGGTCTCCTTGTAGGGGGGCGGCTGGCTGGCCGCCCAGTCGGCGGCGCACTGGGCAAGGAAGCTGGCGGTCTCGTCCCGGTCATGGCAGAGGGATTCGTTGAGATCCTTGCCATAGGGCACGGGGGGACAGCGGTAGAGCCACGGAAATTCCGCCGTCAGGGCTGAGACCCACCCCTCCCCTGCCGGGTCGCTGTCCGTCAGCAGCAGAATGGGAGCGGGCTTGGACAGGGTGCGCAGGAGGGCGGCGGCTTTCTCCCGGTTGCCGGAGCCGTTGAGGGCTGCGGCACGGTAGCCCAGTTCCTCGGCGGAGAGGGCGTCGAAGGTGCCCTCAAGGAGGAAGATGAGGTCCCCCTCCCCTGCCCCGGTCAGTAGCTCCGGCTGGAACAGCGGCGAGGGGCGGCCCTTTTCGTTGAGGTAGCGCTTTTCGGAGACGGCCCGGCGGACGCAGCGGCCGTCCTCACAGGGGAGCACCACGCAGTCATGCTTGGGATCGTAGCCTAAGCGGAAGCGGGTGACGGTGTCCGCCGACAGGCCCCGCTGGGTGAAGTAGGGGGTCTCCTCCCGGTGGGCGACGCAGTCGGAGAGATAGGAGGAAGAAAGAGGTTCTTCGCTGAAATAAGACGG
>OGJU01000458.1_pt1 | contig 44024 bp, 37 predicted proteins | sample 1572251 | NCBI WGS metagenome assembly OGJU01 (sample SAMEA2582144, study PRJEB24529) | metagenome | biome: Human gut stool | place: China | collected 2011
TGGGGAGACGTTGTTCGAGTATTTCGCCCCCTCGTACGTGGAGGTGAGGAAGGTGAACGGAAAGATGGTCAACACGAAGCGCCCCCTACTGTTCAACTACGTGTTTATCCGGTCCTCAGTGGAGGAGATCTTCCGCATGAAGCAAACGCTTCCCTTATATAATTTCCTTCCCCGTATTTCTTCCGGGGGTATGACCCATTTCCCTTACCTCTCGGATAACGAGATGGGAAATTTACGTTGGGTGGCGGAGTCATATTCCAACGAGCTTCCTGTGTATGTTCCGGACAGCAACCGTTTGCTAAAGGGAGACCGTGTGCATATCACCAGCGGCTATTTTGCCGGAATGGAAGCGGAGGTGGTGATCCAGCCGGGTGGCGGGCATAAAGATGTCATGGCCCGTATCCTCGATTGCATGTGGGTTCCCTTGTTGGAGGTGAAGCCGGGCGAGTATGAGCTGATCGAGCTGAACGCAAAGGGCAAGCACGCCTATACCCACTTGGACAACGACCGCCTGCGGGAGGGCTTGCACGATGCTTTGGGCCGTTACCACACCTCCGGCAGCGTAGCCGAGGAGGATACCCGCTTGGCGCACGAGGTGTTGAGGTTCTACGGTTCCCTACAAGTGGAGACGGACGTGATGCGTTGCAAGATTTACTCGTCGCTCCTACCTGCCTACAAGCTGTTGGGCGAGGAAGATGAGTTCGTGCGCTTGCTCGCCACGATGCGGAGTATGCTTCCCGTGGTAAAGGCGGCGCAATCCCGTGCCTTGTTGCTTGTGACGCTCTACGGTTGCACGGACAGCAGTCTCTACCGGCAGATGGCGCATGAGATGGTGGATCCGTGGCGGGGTGAGTCCTCGCCCAAGAAAAGCAAGCAGACTTTAATCCGCCGCTTGGACGATTATGACCGCTGGCTGAAGCACGAATAGAGTTGACAGTTTAAATCATTATTCATCATTTATTATTCATTCATAGTATGTCTTCCCTTCCTTCCGGCGTTCGTTTGGTAAGATTGCTGAACGAGCATTTGAGTGATATCATGAATCGTGAGCGTACGAATACCGCCTCCATCCACCTGTATTGCACGGGTCCTTACTGGGTGGCGTTCGAGTGCTCGGCCTACCAGTTGCGCCGTGCGTTTCTGGACAGCGAGGTTACGCCGATGCGCTTGTTCGGCTACCCGTTTCCTGTGGTGATGGTATCTGTGACGGATCGTTCGCTCTGCTCGTATGCCCGCAGGCATATCTTGCGAAGAGACGATAGGGATTACAAGCAATTAACTGTACCCGGACTCTCCCTCGCAGACTACCGTGCGTGGCACGCTGGCGAAGTGAAAGGGTTGCCTTTATTGAATGAGAAAGTATGAGAAAAGAGAACAATGTACCGTTAGGAAAAGGAGAAGGAGAGGGGCCGGATCAATTCATACCGGACGGGATGAACGCATTCGAGCGTAACGTGAAACGGGTAGGGGATTGCTTCTTGGCCTTCATCGCCTTGATCGTCTTCTCCCCCTTGTTCCTGATTTGCTATATCGTCGTGAGGCACGAGGATGGTGGCCCCGCTATCTTCAAGCAGGAGCGTATCGGTCGTTTCGGTTGTCCGTTCAACATCTATAAGTTTCGTAGTATGCGGCTGGACGCTGAGAAATTCGGTCCGGCTCTTTACAAGGGAGGCACTGACCCCCGCATGACCCGTGTGGGTAAGTTCCTACGTGAACACCATTTGGACGAGTTGCCCCAACTGTGGAATGTATTTATCGGCGATATGGCTTTTATCGGTCCCCGTCCGGAACGCCAGTTCTACATCGACCAGATCATGGAACGTGATCCCCGCTATCGTTATCTTTATCAGATTCGTCCGGGCGTGACCTCTTACGCTACGCTCTACAATGGCTATACGGATACGGTCGATAAGATGCTCCGCCGCTTGCGTTACGACTTGTTCTACTTAGAGCATCGCTCATGGTTGTTTGACCTCAAGATATTGGTGAAGACGTTTCTGAACATCGCATTCGGGAAGAAATTCTGACAGTATAAAAGACACGGCATAATTATGGTGGAGGAAGAAAAATCAGGTACGACGATCAATATCTTTGGCGGTATTTATCAATATGCCCCAAATAGATTGTAAACACGGGTTATCTAAAGATTACATCATGTAGGCTTATATGATTTTCGAATTAAAAGATATAGCTTGGCGTTCCGCTAGGATAATTCCTGAATATAACCCGGATCGTATCCGTCAGGACGCGTGCGGTGCTTGGATCGCTTATGAGGATTATAATAACCGGGATAGCATGTTTGGTTGGGAGATCGATCATATTTATCCGGTTTCGAGGTTGAGATGCTTGGGCGTACCGAAAACTCTATGGGATAATCCTCTAAATATACGAGCCTTGCACTGGCGTAATAATTTAAGCAAAGGAAATGAATACCCTATATATACCTCGGTCGTGACGGATGAGGGAGCGACCAACGTGAGCTGTGAGTTTACATACTTAGTGAACGAGGCATTGCAAGACGAGCTTCGTTCCTTGTTCAAGATCGACAAATAATTTAATCCATTTATATGAATATCGCGATTGTGGGTACAGGCTATGTGGGGCTTGTATCGGGAGCTTGTTTCTCCGAGATGGGGATCAATGTCACTTGCGTGGACATTGACGAGAGTAAGATAAAACGCTTGTTGAACGGTGAGATGCCTATCTACGAGCCGGGTTTGGACAATTTGGTCGCACGTAACGTGAAAGCCGGACGTCTTCATTTCACGACTGACTTGACTGCTTGTTTGGATGATGTCGAGGTCGTTTTCAGTGCGGTAGGCACCCCTCCGGATGAGGATGGCAGTGCGGACTTGAAATATGTGTTGGAGGTAGCCCGTACGGTAGGTCGTAATATAAAGAAACACGTGGTATTGGTAACCAAGAGCACGGTTCCGGTTGGAACGGCGATAAAGGTTCGTGCCGCCGTGCAGGAGGAGTTGGACAAGAGAGGCGTTGACATTGAGTTTGATGTGGCCTCGAATCCTGAGTTTTTGAAAGAAGGTGCAGCCATCAAGGACTTCATGGCTCCTGATCGCGTGGTTGTCGGAGTGGAAAGCGAGCGTGCCCGTAAGTTGATGGAGAGACTATACAGGCCGTTCACCTTGAACGGCTATCCAATCTTGATGATGGATGTCCCCTCCGCCGAGATGACCAAGTATGCCGCCAATGCCATGTTGGCTACCCGTATCAGTTTCATGAACGATATCGCCAACCTTTGCGAGCGTGTGGGAGCCAACGTGGATAATGTCCGTAAGGGCATGGGAGCGGATTCCCGCATCGGTAGCCGCTTCTTGTACGCCGGTTGCGGTTATGGAGGCTCTTGTTTCCCGAAAGACGTGAAGGCGTTACTTCATACGGGGATAGAGAATGATTATCACATGCGTGTGATCGAGGCTGTCGAGGCGGTGAACGAGGAACAGAAGAATATCGTTTTTGATAAGTTGAGCCGTGCGTTCCATGGAGACTTACGAGGTAAAACGATCGCTATGTGGGGCTTGTCTTTCAAACCCGAGACAGATGATATGCGTGAGGCTCCAGCTTTGGTCGTGATAGACAAGTTGCTGAAAGCCGGAGCGATTATCAACGTATTCGATCCAATTGCTATGGATGAGACCAAGCGTCGTATCGGTGACGTGGTTACGTATTGCAAGGATATGTACGAGGCTGTGATCGACGCTGACGCTATCGCCTTGCTGACGGAATGGAAGCAGTTCCGCATACCTAGTTGGGCGATTATCCATAAGGCGATGCGGAATCATATAGTCGTGGATGGTCGTAATATTTATAACGGTGAGGAGTTGAAGGAATTAGGTTTCACGTACTCAAGGATCGGACAAAGATGAAAAAAATATTGGTTACAGGCGGGGCCGGTTTTATCGGCTCTCATCTATGCGATCGTTTGCTGAGGGAGGGAAATGACGTGATCTGCCTGGATAATTATTTCACGGGCAGTAAGGACAATATCCGTCATTTATTGGGTAACGACCATTTCGAGTTGGTCCGTCATGACGTGATCAACCCGTATCACGCGGAGGTGGACGAGATCTATAACCTGGCGTGTCCCGCCTCTCCCCCTCACTATCAATACAATCCCATCAAGACGATCAAGACTTCCGTGATGGGAGCGATCAATATGTTGGGCTTGGCGAAACGTACGAGAGCGAAGATCTTGCAAGCCTCCACCAGTGAGGTCTATGGCGATCCGGCTATTCATCCGCAGATGGAAAGCTATTGGGGTAACGTGAACCCGATCGGTATCCGCAGCTGTTATGACGAGGGCAAGCGTTGCGCCGAGACATTATTCATGGATTACCATCGTCAGAACGGTGTCCGTATCAAGATCATCCGCATCTTCAACACCTACGGCCCTAGGATGAACCCGAATGATGGCCGTGTGGTTTCCAACTTCATCGTGCAGGCGTTGAAGGGCGAGGATATCACGATCTATGGCGACGGCACGCAGACCCGCAGCTTCCAGTACGTGGACGACTTGATCGAGGCGATGATACGTATGATGGCGACCGGTGACGATTTTATCGGCCCGGTGAACACGGGGAACCCGGGCGAGTTCACGATGCTGGAATTGGCAGAAAAGGTGATAGAATTGACAAGCTCAAAATCCCGGATCGTCTACCGTCCTTTGCCCAGCGACGATCCGAGGCAACGCAAACCGGACATCGCATTGGCGAAGGAGAAGCTGGATTGGGAACCGAAGATAAGGCTAGAGGAGGGCTTGGAGAGGACGATCGCTTATTTTGAGGAGAAATGTTTGTGATAAAAGAATGAATTGTCTATATTTGCCAATAAAGTGAGCATATAGAAATCCTTCTTTTGTAAAAACTGTGTTTAGATGGACAATAAAGTGACTTATTGGATTGAAATGTCAGATTATGACCTAGAGACAGCAAATGCGATGCTGCTTACGGGTCGTTATCTTTATGTGGGGTTTATGTGCCATCAGACAATGGAGAAGATATTGAAGGCTTATTGGACTAATTGCTTGACCGAAATTCCGTTGAAGACGCATGCCTTATCTCGATTGGCAGAAAGGACAGGGCTAGATCAAGAGCTTTCGGAAGAGCAACTTGATTTTATAGATCAGCTTGAACCGTTGAATATAGAGGCTCGTTATCCTTCTTATAAAGAGAGACTGATGAAGAGTCTGACAAAGGAGTATTGTACGAGAATATTAGAACAGACCAAGGAGCTTCAGTTATGGATAAAGAACAAGCTATAAGTCTTGCCCGGAAATATAAGGAAATGGTAGCGGAAAGGTTACCGTTAAAAGCGTTGTATCTCTATGGTTCTTATAGTAAGGGTAATTATTCGGAAGATAGCGATATCGATATCGCTGTGGTGGTTGAGCGTATGGATGATAATTATTTTGCGGATACCCCTTTATTGTGGAAACTGCGCCGTAAGATAAGTACGCTTATCGAGCCGGTGTTGCTTACGGAGGATATGGATAATCCTCTTTATTGCGATATTACAAAAACGGGTATTCTTATTTAGCGCATAAATACTCGTTTTACATCCCATTTTTGACATTCTATAAATAGAATACCTTTCTACCTGATTCGTAGTCTTTTTTACATTTATTTTATATGCGTGAATCATTGAGTCATCATGCCTTGCGAGGTGTGATATGGAGTGCTTTATGGCTTCTTCTATCAAGCGTAATTTTGCTTTAAACCTGGTCAATACAATATCAGGATTGCTTTTTCCCTTGGTTACGTTTCCTTATGTGTCACGTATATTATTGGCGGATGGAATAGGGCAAGTTCAGTTTTTCCAAGGGATAATAGGCTATATCTCTCTTTGTACGGCTTTGGGCATACCTCTGTATGCGATACGGGAAATAGCCCGTGTACGCAATGATAAGGCTTTGTGCAGTAAGACCGCTATAGAGATATTGTTGTTGCATTCTGTGTTGACATTGCTTGGTTATGCCGTGGTATATGTGCTAGTGGCTATTGTTGCGAAAATTCGGGTGGATATCTCCTTGTTCCTGTTGCTAAGTACCAATTTGTTTTTCACGGCTATCGGAGCGGTCTGGTTCTATCAAGGGATAGAGGATTTCAAATATATCACGATAAGGGCTATCGCTATCCGTATATTTTCGTTGATATGCTTGTTCGTTTTCATCAAGGACAAGTCGGATTTGTTTTATTACGCGGCCATATCGGTTACGGCGGAAGTAGGTAGTAATTTGTTCAATTTCGTTCGTCTGCGGAAATACGTCGATGTCGGCCGTCTTTGTTTGGGAGAGTTACGTCCTCTGAGACATTTACGACCGGCCTTGAGAATATTCGCCATGAATCTGGTGGTTAGTATTTACGTGAATTTGGATACGGTCATGCTCGGTTTCTTGAAAAATGAGGCAGCTGTGGGGTATTATACTGCGTCTACCCGTATAACCAAGTCTATTTTAGGAGTTGTATCTTCCTTAGGTACCGTTTTGTTGCCTCGTGTCGCGAATTTGATCAGCGCTCGCCGTATGGATGAGTTCCGGCAACTTGTCGGCAAGGTGGTCGATTTCACGTTGGCTATCAGCTTACCATTAGTTGTTGGATTGATATTCATGGCAAGCCCCTTGATCCATCTTTTTTGCGGGACAGGTTTTGAGTCTGCCATATTGACGACGCAGCTCATGGCACCGATCATCTTGTTCATCTCTTTATCAGGTATCATGTGTTGGCAAGTATTATTCCCGTTGGATCAAGAAAGGTTGGTGGTCTATGCGACATCCATCGGTGCTGTCGTGAATTTTAGTTTGAATTTGCTCTTGATCCCTTCTTTTTCCCAATATGGGGCAGGTATGGCTACTAGCGTAGCGGAGTGTTTGGTAACAGTTGCCGCTATCGTCTTCGCACGGAGATACACTTCCGTAAAGTTGATTTCTAGGCGAAATCGTCATTACTATGCCGCCACTCTGTTGATGGTGATCTTGCTTTATGTTTTAAAAGTGTTGATAACGGATGAGATCTTATACGCTTTTACGGGTGTTTTATGCTCGATTCTACTGTATGGTGGTTACTTGTGGTTTAAGAAAGATGCTTTTGTCCTTCAACTCCGGAATTCAATATTCAATAGGATTAATAAGAATAAAAATGAGTAGATACGATTATTTGATAGTCGGAGCCGGTTTGTATGGCTCCATGTTCGCCTATAAAGCGAGAAAGGCAGGCAAGAAGGTGTTGGTGATAGACAAACGCCCTCATGCGGGCGGTAATTTATATTGTGAGAACATTGAGGGTATCAATGTCCATAAATACGGCCCGCATATATTCCATACGTCCAATAAGGAAGTGTGGGATTTCGTGAACTCTATCGTACCTTTCAATCATTTTCGTTTGGAACCATTGGCCAGTTACAAAGGGCAGTTATATAATTTGCCTTTCAACATGAATACGTTCCATCAACTTTGGGGCGTGAATACCCCTGAAGAGGCTAAGGCTATCATCGATAAGCAACGGAAGGAGTTTGAAGGGAAGGAACCTCAAAACCTGGAGGAGCAAGCGATATCCTTGGTCGGGAGGGATGTCTATGAGACCTTGATAAAAGGCTATACCGAAAAGCAATGGGGCAGGAAGTGTACGGATCTTCCTTCTTTTATCATCCGCCGTTTGCCGGTTAGGTTTTGTTACAATAACAATTATTTCAACGACTGCTATCAAGGAATCCCTGTAGGCGGTTATAATAAATTGGTAGATGGCCTGTTGGAAGGTGCGGATATTCGTCTGGACGTAGACTTTTTTAAGGATCGGGAAGCTTTAATCCAATTGGCGGATCGTATCGTGTTTACCGGCAAGATCGATGAGTTTTACGATTATCGTTTCGGGAAACTGGATTATCGTAGCCTTCGCTTTGAGGAGGAGATCTTGGATACGGATAATTACCAAGGAAATGTTGCGGTGAACTATACTGATACGGAGCATCCCTATACCCGTATCATCGAGCACAAATATTTTGAGTTTGGTACGCAAGAAAAGACAGTTATCACGAAGGAGTATTCTTTGGAATGGGAGGAAGGACGCGAGCCTTATTATCCGGTGAACGATAGGAGAAATACGGAGCTTTATAAACAATATGAGAGGCTGGCAAGTCAAGAGGCATCGGTGATATTTGGCGGCCGATTGGCAGAGTATAAGTATTATGATATGCATCAGATAGTAGAGAAGGTGTTGAATATAGAATTATAAGATATGGAACAAGAAAAGGAACCAAGGGTTAAGATATTGGTATGTTGCCACAAGCCGGGAAAATGGCTGAGCGATGATGTCTATATGCCGATTCATTGTGGAAAAGCCATCAGCAACGTCGACCTTGGTATTCAAGGTGATGATACAGGGGATAATATCAGTGCTAAAAATCCATACTATTGTGAGTTAACGGCTATATATTGGGCTTGGAAAAACTTGCAAGATATAGATTATATAGGGCTTTGCCATTATAGAAGATATTTTGCTTTTGGCTATAAGGGAGTAAGAGAAATGTTAACTGTAGGAGATTTGGAAAACGCAAGTTGTCTACAAATGGATGAGTCTGTATTGTCTAAATGTGACATTGTTTTAGCAAAACCATATACTTTACCTTATAATATGTATACATGGTATTCTGTTTGTCATCATAGTGATGATATTAAAATATTAAGGAAAGTAATATATGATAGATATCCAGATTATATTGAATCTTTTGAAAAGGTTATGTGTGGGAATGTTTTTTCTGCATATAATATGTTTCTTATGAAAAAAAGTGTTTATGATGGATATTGTGAATGGCTATTTGGTTTACTGGATGCTTTTAATAAGAAACTTAAAATAGAAAATTATAATGATTATCAAAAAAGAGTCATTGCTTTTGCGGCAGAAAGGTTGCTCCCGGTTTATTTTTACTCGAATAAGTATGTGAAACAAAATCGAGCAATATATTTTATTAAAGATCAAGGTGCGATTAATCCTACAAAGGGTAGTGCTGTAAAGTGTGTAGTGCGTAGGTGTATTGATAATGCATCTTATTTATTTAATAGAAATAGGCATTTGGGAGGCTTCTATAATTATGAGTGATAATATGAAAATATTGGTCTGTTGTCATAAAAATGACGAATGGGTCTCGGATGAATTGTATATGCCGATTCATTGTGGAAAGGCAGTGAGTGAGGTGGATCTAGGTATTCAAGGAGATAATACAGGGAATAATATAAGTGCAAAGAATCGTAGTTATTGTGAATTGACTGGGCTTTATTGGGCTTGGAAAAATTTAGAAAATATAGATTATATTGGCTTATGCCATTATCGGAGATATTTTCTAAATAGAAAAATGGTTTTACCCCAAAGACGCTTGTTGACATTTCGATCAATTAATGATTGTTTGGATCTTATAGTAGATAAAAAATATGTAAAATCTGTTTTATCCTACTCTGATATAATCCTTCCAGTACGAAATGTTTGTCCATATAATTTGAGAACAGAATTTTCTTATATCTTGAATAGTATGGATTATAAAATTATGAAAGAAGTGATAATTGATTTATATCCAAATTATGTTTCTTCTTTTGAAGAGGTCATGTATTATGGAAATCGTTATTCTGCATATAATATGTTTATAATGAAATGGAACGAGTATGAGGATTATATGAAATGGCTGTTTGATATATTGTATGAAATAGAGAAACGTTCTCATATAGAATATTATAAAGATTATTATTGCCGTTTGTTCGGTTATATGTCTGAACGTCTTCTGAATGTATATGTTGTTAATAAGCGTTTGAAAGTAACTTATTTGCCTGTTGCTTGGATAACGAAGGATTACTCAACTAATATTTTGAAAGAAAGCGCTCGTACGGTATTATATAATATGTCTTTTTTATTAAATAAACCAAGAAAAGAAGAGTCTATAATTTAAATTTTAATTTTATGCATATAACTTGTTCTACGGATGATAGATTTGTATCTCATTGCTATATAATGTTATTGTCTTTATTTGAAAATAACAAAAGGGAAAATATCACAATCCATATATTGTATATTTCACTTAGTGAAATGAATAGGAAGCTCTTGTCAGACTTAATAGTTGATAATGGCTCTATAGCTCATTTTTATGCTATAAATGCGCAGATGTGGAAAGGACTTCCTTCTTCTGATTCGATATCTATGAGTGCATATAATAGATTGTTGATACCTCAGCTTCTTCCTGCGAATTTAGAACGAGTTATATATTTAGATTGTGATATTATCATAGTTGGAGCATTAACGGAGCTTTGGGATGAAAGTTTGGATGGATTTTCTGTGGCTGCGGTTGAGGATGTTTATAGTTTAAAGAAAGAGACTTTTGTTCGTTTAAACTATGATATGTCTTATAAGTATTTTAACTCAGGAGTTATTCTTTTTAATTTGTCCTTTTTTAGAAATAAATATTTGTGTGATCGTATTTTAGATATCATATCAAGTCTTAAGGGACATATACTACTATATGATCAAGATATTTTAAATGTCCTTTGTTATGATACTAAAAAACTTATATCTAATAAGTGGAATTATCTTGAAACCTTTTGTGAAAAGGAAGAACAACCTATTATCATTCATTTTGCGGGTCCTGTAAAGCCTTGGTTTTGGGGATGTAGAAATGAATTTACTTATTTGTATACAAAATATAGACTTGAGTCTCCATGGAGAGATGATGTCCCTACTTTTATAAAGTCATGCAAAAGCTTAAAGATATTTTTTTATATTGCGTATTTATTGCATTTGGAAAAGGTCTATTTTAAAATTGCCAATTTTGTAAAAAGGCTAGTATGATGTTTTATGTCACGTTGTTAGTTTTTATCTTTTTATTTATTACGAATTATTGTGCTACTAGATCTTTGCTTCACCCAAGTGCTATAACTTTGTTGATCTGGATTTCTTTGTTACTTGTTTATGAACTCTTTCCTCATGGACTATATCCTCTATCAGGTATGTTTTATTCTGCTCTTTTATTATGGGTTGTTCCTTTTTGTGTATTTTCTTGTATAACAAGTAAATTGAAGATTCGTAATAAATGTGTGTTAATAAAAGAAATACCTAGTTCTTATGTTAAGTTGAATTACTATATTTTATTGATCTGTCTATCTGTTACGATAATAGGTTTGTTCATTACTGTTTTTACAGGTTTTGGTACCTTGTTATATGATGCACGTCAATATATGTTGCAGACGTTTATGCATGAGGGAAAAATGCTTTTACCTAGTTATCTGTATATGTTTGAGAGACTGTCAATGATCGGTTTTGTATATTTATTATATTTATATATGTATGAAGGGGGTCTATCGAGAAGATTTTGTATCATATTTGTTATGTTATTGATTTATTTTTTATTGTTTGCTTCTAAGACTTATTTTTTGCAATTAGGCGTGGGCTTTTTAGGACTATTGTATATAAGAGGATTTCCTGTAAAAAGAATATTGTTTATATTGATATCTATATCTTTATTGATTGTGTTGTTTGAAATGACTCGAAATGCACAAGATGCTTCTTCTGATAATGTGTTTTCATTTTTGATTATTTATTTTCTGTCTCCTATGCCGGCATTTGACTTGTTGCTAAGTATGAATACTGATTTTACTTATTATTTTGAAGGAGAATATGTGTTTTCATATTTTGCTCGTTTGTTTTCTTTAGTTCCTAATTCTGATTATTTAGAATATTTAGGGAATAGTAATTATGTATATGTGCCTTATCCAACAAATGTATTTACAGTTATGGAAAAATATTATCTGGATTATGGTATGATTGGAATTTTAGTGTTTTCTTCTATACATGGGATTGTATGGGGTATATTATATAAATATTCAAAATTTAACGATTGCTATAAAGTGATTTATATATCATTGTTATATATACTGGTTTTTCAATTTTTTGCAGATTTTTCGTCAAATATAGGTTTGGTTGTTAGTGTTGTTTTATATGGTTGTTTTTTGTTTTTGCCTTTATTATTGAAAATAAAAAAGAATGCTTTATATTGATGGCATAATCTTCTCCTTGCAGAAGGCTGGAGGGATTTCTTTGGTTTTTTCGGAATTGTTAGATAGGATAGAAAAGAAGAGATCTATTCGGTGTATGTTGTTGGAATATAAACAAGGATTGACTTCTAATATCTTTAGAAGAACCTTCTTGTTTCGATGTAATCAAATTCTGAAAAGTAGATTCTTATTTTTAAGTCGGTATTTGGATGTCAACATTCCTTCTTCGGAAAAAATCGTTTTTCATTCCTCTTATTATCGTGTTTGTAACAATAAGAATGCGATCAATATAACAACCGTTCATGATTTTATCTATGAATATTATGTGTCTGGTTTACCCCGCTATATACACTCGTGGCAGAAGAACCGAGCGATCCGAAAATCTGAATATATTATTTGTATCTCAGAAAGCACGAGGAGAGATCTTTTGAATTTTTTACCGGATATTGATCCAAGGAAGATTCGGGTGATATATAATGGAGTCTCGGAAGATTATCATCCATTGGCTGACTTGCCCCAGGATATGTTTTATTTTCCTCCTCTATCTTATGTTGTGTTTGTTGGCTCAAGGGGTGGTTATAAAAACTTTAAATTGGTTGCTGAAGCTGTAGCCAAGACGAATTTGAATTTATTGATCGTAGGAGGGGCGTTATCTGAAAAGGAAGAATGTCAGTTGGATATACTTCTCGGAAAGGGACGATACTATCAAGTCTCGGGTGTAGACAATTCTCTTTTGAACCTGTATTATAATGGTGCTTACTGTCTCCTATATCCATCCGCTTATGAAGGTTTTGGATTACCGGTAGTGGAGGCGCAAAAGGCCGGTTGTCCGGTAATCGCATATAATGCTTCGTCCATACCCGAGATTATAGGTGATACCCCTTTGTTGTTGGATGATTTATCTGTGAACACTATTCTTCAGAAATTGGATATGCTAAAATCTCCTGTTGTTCGTGCTCAGGTCATAGAGAAGGGTATTCACAATGCCCAACGCTTTTCCTGGGATAAAATGTATGAGGATATTTTGCAATTATATAAAGAGGCATTAGGATACAATCTCTGAATACCTTTTAATTTAAATTCTTTATTTATGAAATTATTAGTAACAGGTTCCTCAGGACTTATCGGCTCTGAGGTGTGTGAGCATTTCTCCAAATTAGGGTGGGAAATCCATGGTGTGGATAATGATCAGCGAGCCGTGTTCTTCGGACCGCAAGGTGACACTCGTTGGAATCAACATCGTTTAGAGAAGATCCTTCCTAGTTTTACCCATCATGAAATGGATATACGAAACCGGGAAGGTATTATTAAGTTGATCGCGGACGTGAAGCCGGATGCGATCGTGCATACGGCAGCGCAACCGAGCCATGACCGGGCGGCGGCTATCCCCTTTGATGATTTTGATACGAACGCTGTCGGTACCTTGAATATGCTGGAGGCAACACGGCGTTATCGATTGGATATCCCGTTTGTGCATATGTCTACCAATAAGGTATATGGCGATGCGCCGAACGAGATCCCTTTGGTTGAGCAAGATACTCGTTGGGAATATGCGGATCCACGGTACTTGAATGGCATACCGGAGACTTTCCGGATCGATCAGAGTAAACACTCTATTTTTGGTGCGTCTAAGGTGGCCGGCGATGTGATGGTGCAGGAGTATGGCCGTTATTTCAATATGCCTACTTGCGTGCTACGTGGTGGGTGCTTGACCGGGCCGAATCATACGGGCGTGGAATTACACGGATTTCTCTCTTATCTGATCAAATGCAATCTGGAAGAAAAGAAATACATGGTCTTTGGCTACAAAGGGAAACAGGTTCGTGATAATATTCATTCTCATGACGTGGCCCGATTCATGGAGGAGTTTATCAAGGCTCCTCGTGTGGCTGAGGTGTATAATATAGGAGGAGGTAAGGAGAATACTTGCTCCATCTGGGAGGCTTTTGATAAGATAGAGAAGCTGTCCGGAAAAGAAATGCTGTATGAGTATAAGGATGAAAATCGTATAGGTGATCATATTTGTTATTACAGTGATTTGAGAAAGATGAAATCTCACTATCCGAACTGGACAATCACGAAATCATTGGATCAGATTTTCAAAGAGATTTATGAGGCATGGATAGAGCGGGAGAAGTGAAAAAAAAGGTTGTTATTCTAGAGAAATACAGCCCTTTTCATACTGCGATAACAGGGAGATCCGTTAGGTCACTAGCGGATTTTCTGTTTAATGCCGGTATCGAGGTACAGACCGTATCTATTGACGCTTCTTATAAAGGAGTCAAGGGTAGTAAGATGAAATTACCCTATAGAGTCAGGGAATTGATAGGTTTATATAATGGCAATAATAAACCATTAAGGCTTTTTGCCGGTCTATTGGATGGGTTTCGTATGGTTACTTATGCCTGTATGATAAAGGCTGATGTTCAAATCGTCTTGACGAATCCACCGCTGCTTAATATGTGGGCTGTTCTTTTCAAGCCTTTTTTAAGAGGACGTTTGGTTTTTTGGACTATGGATTTATATCCGGACGCGTTTTATTCCGCAAGACTTGTCAGCGAGAAAAATTTATTATTTCGTTTCGTCCAATCTATCGTGTATGGCCATGCTCCGGATTTCATGATTGTGTTGGGCGGGCAGCAATATCGGTATTTGTCGGATAAATATAAACAAGAGATACCTCACGTTGTTCTCCCTTGTGGTATTAATTTTATAGGCAAAAAAGGAGTTATTCCTTGGTGGCGAGAGAAGTATAAGGATAAGATTATTCTGTGCTATGCGGGTAACCTAGGGGAGGCGCATGACAATCGTTTCTTGATGGAGCTGATGGGGCAATTGGATCCGAAAAAATTCATGTTATTGCTCGTTTTGTATGGGGTAAAGGCAAAGGAGGTGTTGGAAATGGCTAAAAGCCGATCCGGTGTTGAGATTGTGGATTATGTCACCTCTAACGATTTATCGTATGTTGATATAAACATAGCCTCTTTATTGTCAACTTGGAATAATGTCTGTGTACCATCGAAAGTCGTGAGCGCAATTTGTGCGGGGACTCCTGTATTATATAATGCGTCGGAAGATTCAGAGGGGTATAAGATGTTCTTGGAGGCTTTATGGCTAATACCGGATGATTCTGATTATCATTGTATGGTGTCGCGTTTTTATAAGGAACTTAGCAGGGAGACTATAGATAGGAAAAAGCAGGCTGCCCTGAAATATGCTAGGCAGTTGTCGCTTGTTCAAGATAATGCTTTTCAAAATATATTGGATTATTGTAAGTCTGATGTGAAAATCTGAGTGTGATAGGTTATTGCCAACAATAAGCCAGTATGCCCTAAATAGAGTACTAACATGCGGAGTCGATTTTTAAGATATCTCCTCTTCTATGTCTTCAACTCCCATGGTGTCAATCATGGGAGTACATATCGCCGATATGCTTATCGGTATAACGCCAAAAAAGAAAGAGGAACTTCCATGGAAGTGTTTGCAAGAAATGAGAACCACAAAGGTGCGATGATGAATGTGTAGATGATAGAATAGACTGTAGAATCGATATAGAATAAAGATTTTGTACCGGTCTTCTTTCTCCCTTCGGGGAGGTAAGGAGGCCGGTTCTGTTTTTATGTATGCCTTGATGATCCATATATAAATGTGGGATTCGGCCTTCTGCGGCGCAGGGATAAATATTCCCCCTGTGATCGTGGAAATGAAAAATCTTATGAAAGATTTGAAGGGACTATTAGGCGAATTTCGGGGTTGGCCTACCGTTGAGTTGTTTAGTGTGCGTCTGGCCGGATTGCCGGCGGAAGATAGGGAAAGGCATTTGCTGGGGTTTTGTAAGCTGGCTTTCGGGCATTATGAAGAGTTGCCGATGGGATATCGGAGATTGGTGGATGGTTATTTGGATGGGGAGCGAGGGGAGAACTTGATGGTGTGGTATTTGACAAGGCATACGCCGTGGAAGAATGCCCGTTATGAGTTGCATCGACCGGACTTGTTTTTGCGGATGGCGAAGCTGGTGGAGTTTACGGATCGGGATGGGCGTTTGCCTTATTCTCATTTGGCGGCTTGTTTATGTATGGCGTTTTCCGTCCGGAGTTTATCGGATCCTAATTTGGAGGTCTTGCCGAAATCCTTGGCTAGTCGTTTGAGCGCATTGAATATATTACCAAGTGATATTTTGGAACTGGCGGAGAAGAGGGAAATAACGGATGAGATGTGATTCTTTATTGATAAATGTTAAATGTACGTGGATTGAAGTCGATGAAATTTGGTGTGTTTTTCGTTGATTTGGGAATGTGTGTGTTGGCTGCTAGGTCGTTAACTGTTTTGCGTCATCGAAGTCAGGCTTTGTGGCTATTATACCTTTGTCATGTGTTCGAAGCATGGTTACATTCATTTATTCATTAAAAACGTATAGTTATGGCATTGAAATTTAAATTGGTAATGAGAAAGAATCTAGGTGAGGATCACGAATCTATTCCTGAAAAGGTATACGCTCAAATGGTGTATGGAGATCTGGTTACTTTTGATGAATTTGCGGAGGAGGTGGCGGATAGCTCTGGTGTAGGTAGCGCTAGCGTGAAGGCGGTTCTGGATCGTATGAATGTGGTGTTGGTCCGTCATTTACAGCATGGCAGGCGTGTCAGTGTAGGTGAGCTGGGGCTTTTCCGCTTTTGTTTCGGATCGTCTGGGGTGCCGGATGAGAAGACGTTTTCGACGAACTTGATTCGGGAGCCGAAAGTACGGTTCTACCCGGGCAAGGCGCTACGGGTAGCCAAGAGCCGTACAAGTTTTGAGAAGACTGCGCTTCCGAATGAAGAAGATGCGGGTGGAAACGGGAGTGATAGTGAAAGTCCGGATGAAATCTAAGAGCTATGAGGCGTTTGACGGTTCAATTAATTGTCGCGATCCTGCTCTCAATGAGCGGGATCACACTTCTCTTCAGCGGATTCTGGATTGATCCGCAAGGATTGATCGATAACAGCGTACTGGTGGCTTTCGGTGAGATCAGTACATTTGCCGGGGCCCTTTTTGGGGTGGACTACTCTTATAAATTGAAAATTAATAATTGAAAATTATGGAAAGACATGATAAAAAGTTAACAGAGCATTTTTGTTTGGATGAGTTTACTTATAGTGGTATTGCCGTGGACAATGCGATAAATAATCAGCCTCCTCCTTGTGCATGTCTAGCGCTTCAAAATTTGGCAGTTGGTTTATTGGAACCATTACGTCTATTGTATGGGGCACCGATTGCTATATTGAGTGGATATCGGAATGAGAAGGTAAATCGTCTTGCTGGCGGGGTCGTTACCAGCCAACACTTGAAAGGAGAAGCGGCAGATTGCTATGTTGCCGATGGGCCGGAAAAATTGTTGGATGTGTTGCAATGTTCCGGTTTAGTATTTGACCAAGCTATATTATATAGACGAAAACGTTTTTTGCATCTTTCCTTAAAGATAAATGGAAATAACAGGATGCAAGTGTTAGTTTATATGCTTTGTGCTGTCTGTATGTTCTGTAGTTGTGGAGCGTTAGTTCTTTTTTAATAATAAAACTGTGTGGACTGAAAAGGATATGATATATTTGCCTCCTATGATTAAGCTTGAATATCTAAAAAAGATACGTGTTCGTTGGATTATATTGGCGATCCTTCTCATCTCTGTATGGATCGTGATGGGAAATCCCGGATTAGGCGAATGGTATTCCCGTTCGATTTATCCATGGGTATCGGGTATGCTATCTCGTTTCTCCTGCTTGTTCCCTTTTTCCGTAGGCGATTGTTTTATTTATGGTAGTATCACCGGGTTATTAGGGTATTTGTCATATGCGCTTATAAGGAAGCGGAGGCTCGGGAGGACATTCAGGCATATCGTGAAATATCTGGCATGGGTGTATGTCTGGTTCTATATAGCTTGGGGATTGAATTATTTCCGGGAAGATTTTTTCACTCGTACGCAAACCACTTATGTGTCTTTTTCCTCGGAACGTTTCCTGTCCTTCTTGGATGCCTACACGGATTCCCTGAACGCCTCATGGGTTCCGATAGAGACGATCGATCGGGAGGTCGTGAAAGAGGCGGTGCTAGACGGGTATCGAAAATTGCCTACTCGTTTCGGCCTTACCACTCCCGGAACCTATCTTCATCCTAAAACGATGCTGTTCTCCCGGTTGATGAGTGGAGTAGGGGTGATGGGATATATGGGGCCGTTTTTCACGGAGTTCAATTTAAATGACCAGCTCTTGCCTGCACAATACCCCGCCACCTACGCCCATGAGATGGCCCATGTGCTTAGTATATCCAACGAGGCCGAGGCTAATCTATACAGTTATTTGATATGCACGGGTTCTTCCGTGCCGGAAATCCGGTTCTCAGGTTACTTCTCTTTGCTGCCTTATGTGCTGAGCAACGCATATGTGGCTTTGGATAAGGACGCTTTTGAGGCATGGAAGAAAAGATTACGCCCCGAGATCAAGGACTTGTATAACGAGAAAGTCGCCTATTGGCAATCTCTATACAGCCCATTGATCGGCGAGGCGCAAGACGTGGTCTATAATCTTTTCCTGAAAGGCAATAAGATACCTACTGGAACTGCTAATTATTCGGAGGTGATCGCCTTATTGATCGCTTTGGAAGGAGAATGATTTATTCATCATTTAACTTCCTCCAAATAAAGCACCCGGCTCGAGTAATCATTCTGTTTGTGATAATCGACAATGTGATTATAAGGGATTTCCAGTCCGTTCGCCATGAGATATTCTCCGGTGAAAGCTTTACCCTCGAAGGCCAGAGGCTCGTTGTCGATCCGGTTCAGCTCGCGGACTCTGTATTTCTTGTCTGGGGATAATCCGTTCATCTTTACACGGGGTAAATGCTGGTTGACAAAATGCTCGGTCTTCCACCAGTAAAATACGGCTTTGTCTTTCTCCGGTGAAGTGTACATCAAGGAGGCTACTCCCAAACCATCATAAGGAGAAACCAGACGGTAGATATCGCCGAATTGCACGACGGGGCGGATCGTCTTATAATCGGCGATCGCCTTGCGGCAAAGCGTTTTCTCTTCTTCCGCCATATTCTTGGGTTGGATCTCCATGCCCAGACGGCCGCTCATCGCTACGTCGATCCGATATTTCAAGGGAATAACCCGGAATGTTTGATGGTTGGGGGCGGCGCTGATATGTGAGGCCATGGCGATAGCCGGGAAAAAATAAGAAGTACCCCATTGCATATAGATACGCTGTAGGGCATCGGTATTGTCGCTTACCCAAAACTTATCGAAGTAAGCTGCTTTAACTAAAATTTGTTTCACGCAGAAGAATCCCGTGCTTTCATTAATGAAAATTCCATATTGTCTAATTCGAAAGAAATCACTAACTTTGCGGCAATTTTTTAGAAGCAAGATAAATACATCGCGATATGAGTAAGAAATTTACCGAATATTCTAAGTTTGACTTGTCGAACGTAAATAAAGAGGTGCTGAAGAAATGGAAGGATGGAGACATCTTCCATAAGAGTCTTGAAACAAGAGAGGGACATCCTACATTCGTATTCTACGAGGGTCCTCCATCCGCAAACGGTATGCCGGGTATTCACCATGTTATCGCCCGTTCGATTAAGGATATTTTCTGCCGCTATAAAACCATGAAGGGATTCTTGGTGAATCGTAAGGCAGGTTGGGATACACACGGTCTGCCTGTCGAGTTAGGCGTGGAGAAGGCTTTGGGCATCACGAAGGAAGATATCGGTAAGAAGATTTCTGTCGCTGAGTATAACGCCGCTTGCCGTAAGGACGTGATGAAGTTCACGAAAGAGTGGGAGGATCTGACGCAGAAGATGGGTTATTGGGTGGATATGGAGAATCCGTATATCACGTATGATAACCGCTATATCGAGACCTTGTGGTATCTATTGAAAGAGCTTTATAAGAAAGGTCTTTTATATAAAGGCTATACGATCCAACCGTATTCTCCCGCCGCGGGTACGGGTTTGAGCACGCACGAGTTGAACCAACCGGGTTGTTACCGTGACGTGAAGGATACGACTTGTACGGCACAGTTCCATATATTGGACCCGAAACCGGAGATGGCACAATTCGGCGATCCTTATTTCTTGGCATGGACAACGACTCCTTGGACGTTGCCTTCCAATACGGCGCTTTGCGTAGGCCCGAATATTACTTATCTGGCTGTACAGACTTATAATCCTTACACGGGTATCCCGATGACTGCTGTTATAGCGAAAGATTTATTGTCTGCTTATTTCAATCCGAAAGCTGCGGAGCTTTCTTTGTTTGATTACAAACCGGGTGACAAGCTGGTTCCTTTCAGCGTAGTAGGTGAGTGGAAGGGTTCCGAGTTGGCCGGTATGAAATATGAGCAATTGATCCCATGGGTAAATCCGGGTGAAGGTGCATTCCGTGTGATCACGGGTGATTTCGTTACGACAGAGGATGGTACGGGTATCGTACATATCGCGCCGACGTTTGGTGCGGACGATAACCGTGTGGCGAAAACATTCGGGGTTCCTCCTTTGATGATGCAGGATAAGGATGGAAATATGCGCCCTATGGTGGATATGACCGGTAAGTTCTATAAGCTGGAAGACTTGGCTCCGGAGTTTGTACAAAATTGTATGAACGCTTCTGATTATGATCCATGGCAAGGAAAATTCGTGAAGAACGCTTACGATGATACGAAGACGGATAAAGATGAGACGTTAGATATAGAGATCTGCATGATGCTGAAGGCCCAGAACCGGGTGTTCAAGATCGAGAAGCATGTCCACAATTACCCGCATTGTTGGCGTACTGATAAGCCGGTATTGTATTATCCGTTGGATAGCTGGTTTATCCGCACGACCGCTTGCCGTGAGCGCATGATCGAGTTGAACAATACGATCAACTGGAAACCGCAGAGCACGGGTACGGGACGTTTCGGCAAATGGCTGGAGAACTTGCAAGACTGGAACTTGAGCCGCAGCCGTTATTGGGGTACTCCGTTACCGATCTGGCGTACGGAAGATGGTAGCGAGGAGAAGTGTATCGGTTCCGTGGTAGAGCTGTTCGGCGAGATCGAGAAATCGGTGAAGGCCGGCTTTATGGAGTCTAACCCTTATAAGGACTTCGCTCCGGGAGATTATACGAAGGAAAACTACGAGAAGATCGATTTGCACCGTCCGTATGTGGATGATATTATCTTGGTTTCCGCTTCCGGCAAGCCGATGAAGCGTGAGACAGACTTGATCGACGTATGGTTCGATTCCGGCGCTATGCCTTATGCCCAGATCCACTATCCGTTCGAGAACTTGAAGGAGTTCGATAATCGTCAGATCTATCCGGCTGACTTTATCGCTGAGGGTGTTGACCAGACACGCGGTTGGTTCTTTACCCTGCATGCTCTGGGCACCATGATCTTTGATAGCGTGGCTTACAAGGCTGTCGTGTCTAACGGTCTGGTATTGGATAAGAACGGAAACAAGATGTCTAAACGCTTGGGCAACGCTGTTGATCCATTCTCTACGATCGAGAAGTATGGTTCGGACCCGTTGCGTTGGTACATGATCACGAACGCTTCACCATGGGATAATATTAAGTTTGATATCGATGGTATCGAGGAAGTTCGCCGTAAGTTCTTTGGTACATTATATAATACGTATTCATTCTTCGCTTTGTACGCGAACGTGGATGGCTTCGACTACTCCGATCCGGATGTGGAATGGAGCAAGCGTCCGGAGATTGACCGTTGGATCCTTTCTCTGTTGAACAGCTTGGTGAAGGATGTGGATGGCTACTTGGAGGCTTACGAGCCGACTCGTGCCGGACGTGCTATCTCTGATTTCGTAAATGATAACTTGAGTAACTGGTATGTGCGTTTGAACCGCCGCCGTTTCTGGGGTGGTGGTATGACGGAGGATAAGTTGTCCGCTTACCAGACTTTATATACTTGCTTGGAGACAGTGGCTAAGTTGATGGCTCCGATCGCTCCGTTCTATGCCGATCAGTTATTCTTGGACTTGGTCGCTGTTACGGGACGTGAGAACGTTGAGTCCGTACACTTGTCCGATTTCCCGGTTTACGACGAGTCTAAGATCGACAAGAATTTGGAAGAGCGTATGCAAATGGCTCAAGATGTTTCTTCTATGGTATTGGCTCTTCGCCGCAAGGTGAATATCAAGGTTCGCCAGCCGTTGCATACGGTAATGATTCCGGTTGTAGACGCTCATCAACAAGAGAGTATCGAGGCCGTGAAGAACCTTATCTTGAACGAGGTGAACGTGAAGGAGCTGAAGTTCGTGGATAATACGGCAGGTATCTTGGTGAAGAAGATCAAACCGGACTTTAAGAAGTTGGGCCCGCGCTACGGAAAGATCATGAAGGCGTTGGCCGCCACGATTCAATCGATGAGCCAAGAAGATATCAACGCTTTCGAGAAAGCCGGAACGTTTACCTTGATGGTAGATGGACAGGAGGCCGTTTTGGAGCGTACGGATGTAGAGATCATCTCTGAGGATATCCCGGGTTGGTTGGTCGCTAATGAAGGTCGCTTGACAGTCGCTTTGGATATTACCGTAACCGAGGATTTGCGTAAGGAGGGGCTGGCCCGTGAGTTGGTGAATCGTATCCAAAACTTGCGTAAGAGCAGCGGTTTCGATATAACGGATAAGATCCATGTATCCATTCTTTCTTGCGAGGAGATGGATGAGGCGATCCATGATTATAAGGATTATATCGCTAACCAAGTATTGGCGGAATCTATCGAAATCATGGATAATGCGATCAGCGACGCTACGGAACTCGATTTCGAGGACTTTAAATTGTCCGTAAAGATCGAGAAAGCTTAAAAATAGAATAGCATTTCTTGCGGAAGAATTAGGAATGAAATATAGGAAAATCGATAATTATATTATCTTTGCATGCAAAGAAGAAATAATATGATTTTATATTCATTCTTAATTCTTCTTTTTGATTGATATTTGAACGATTGTTGAACCTAAATTTTTTTAGAACCATGGCAGAGAAGACAAGATATTCAGACGCTGAGCTCGAGGAGTTCCGCGCTATTATATTAGAGAAACTGGAAATCGCGAAGAGGGATTACGAGCTTTTGCGATCAGGGGTTACGAATTCCGACGGTAACGACGTGGCTGATACGTCTCCTACATTCAAGGTGCTGGAGGAAGGCGCTTCTACGTTATCGAAGGAAGAGGCGGGCCGTTTGGCGCAACGCCAGATGAAATTCATCCAGAATTTGCAGGCCGCTTTGATCCGTATCGAGAATAAGACCTACGGTATTTGCCGGGAGACTGGTAAATTGATCCCGAAAGAAAGGCTACGTGCCGTGCCTCATGCGACTTTAAGTATCGAAGCAAAACAAGGAGGTGCAAAGTAAATGAGATATTCTAAAGGTTGGGGAGCAGTGTTAATCATAATACTGCTCCTTCTTCTTGACCAAGCGCTGAAAATATGGATTAAGACCCACATGCAGTTGCATGAGAGTATAGAGATAACTCCGTGGTTTTATCTCTATTTTACCGAGAATCCGGGTATGGCATTCGGTATAGAGGTGATTGGGAAATTATTCCTTTCCGTATTCCGTATCGTGGCTGTATTGTTTATCGGATATTATTTGTATAAGCTGGTTAAAGAAAATTATAAATTCGGTTTTATTGCCTGTATATCTTTGGTTTTTGCGGGGGCGGTGGGAAATATAATCGACTCGATATTCTATGGCGTGATCTTCGACCATAGTTTCGGGCAACTCGCTACTTTTATGCCGGAGGGAGGTGGTTATGCCTCTTGGCTGCATGGTAAGGTGGTGGATATGTTCTATTTCCCATTGATAGAGACCGTATTCCCTGATTGGGTTCCGATCTGGGGTGGACAGGAGTTCGTTTTCTTCCGTCCGATCTTTAATTTGGCGGACTCGGCGATTTGCGTGGGAGTTTTCCTTTTGTTAATATTTTATCGGCATACTTTGTCGGCTAGCCTTTCGAAAGAAGAGAAATAAATGCGGAGAAAATTACGGATATATGGTATGGCTTTATTAGCCACGACGTTGCTGGCGGCATGTAGTAAGGTTCCGGATGGTATTCTGTCGGAGAAAAAGATGCAGGGTGTCTTGACGGATATGTTGCTGGCTGAGGCCATGGTAAATGTGGATTATAATACTTATAAATCCGATACCATGAAGCTTGCCTTGTATGAGTCTGTATTCCGTAAGCATGATATTACACAAGCGGTGTATGATAGCTCGTTGGTGTGGTACGGCCGTAACTTGGATATTTATATGGAGGTCTACAACCGGGTCTTGGCCGATCTTAATAAACGGATCAATAACTTAGGGGATGTGCAGGCGGACGCTGCGCCGGTATCGAACCGGGATTCTGTGGATATTTGGCCTCGCCGTTCTTATCTGGTCTTGTCTCCTACCTCTGTATTTAATGGGGTGACTTTCGATATACGTCCGGAAACGAATTATTCCTCGGGCAGTAGTTTCGTGCTGGGCATGCGTGTCTGGGGATTGAATAACAAAATGGCTTATAAGCCGGAGGTACGTTTAAGCGCGGACCAAGGTGATACGACCTTGACGGTGAATAGTAAGATCACGAAAGATGGATATCACGAGACGATCTTGAAGACTATACCAACTAAGAAAGTAAAGCGTGTGTTTGGATATATCCGTATGGATAATATGGATACGACTTATTATAAGGTGTATATAGATAGCTTAAGCTTGATGAAATATAACTATGGTAAGGAGCTTGCCGAATTACCTAAGGATTCTATTAAGTAATCTCTCTATTTGTTTATTGTACTTATGAGAAGAATTGCCGCTCATTACGTTTGGTGTAAGCAGGTTTATCGTATGCATTATATCGAACTGGATGATAATGGTGTGTTTCATGGTGTTTACCCGTTGAATGAGGAGATAGCTGGAACCGCTTTTTATGATGGAGTGCTGGTGCCGGTTCTTTCCTCGGAACCGGCGATTGGTTTTAAGCAGGTGATGGGATCTTGGCCGGCGTTAACCGAAAAGATTACGCCGGGTTGTTCAGTCCATATATATCGTTTAAGCGGGATTCCCTTGGCGTCTGCGAAACTCGGCACAGACCACGGCTGTAGCGATGGCCACATTGAGAGACTCTGAGGTGTCTCTTCCTTCCGGATAGTTCGGGATATACAATTTTTCGTTTACAAAAGCCTCGATGGCGGGACGTATTCCATTTCCTTCATTACCCATTATCAAGATACCGTTTCCGGATAAGGTTTTCTCATATAAGTTTTCTCCGCCAAGGAAGGTGCCGTATAAAGGTATGGCTTGGGCTGATTGGGCCTGTAAGAACGTTTCCAGATCGGTGTAATGTATTTTTACGTGGGCGAGCGCACCCATAGTGGCTTGTACGGTTTTTGGACTGAAAACATCGGCGGTATCTTTGCTGCATACGATATGGGAAATACCGAACCAGTCCGCTAACCGGATGATCGTACCTAAGTTGCCCGGATCTTGGATTCCGTCTAATGCGAGAACAAGCTCCTTTTCCGGCGTTATTTCCGTTATATCCCAATTGGGGCGTTTAAAGATCGCGAGTACATCTTGGGGATTTTTCAGGAAGCTGGCTTTACGAATATCATCTTTTTCCGCTACCAATAACTCCTTGGCCGGAATATCGCCTTGTGTAGCCATCCAAGATGGCTTGGCTATTAATAACTCACATTCAAAGGCCGGTAACATATCGGCTACCAATTTATTTCCTTCGGCTACAAAAACATTATTTTCATTCCGGAATTTCTTTAATTCCAGAGAACGGATGTATTTGACTTTGGTCTTGCTTAGCATCTTAGTTCTTTTTACAAAACAAAAGTACGGTAAATTCTTTAAATTCCAGTACATTCGCGATCGTAAAAAGCTTGGAATGATGAATCGATCTCTACGTATATGCTATTTTATCTGTATCGTACTACTGCTAGCTTCTTGTAGTACGACCAAGTTTGTGCCGGATGGGGAATATTTGCTGGATAAGGTGGAGATCGTGTCGGATAACAGGGATTATAAGTCTGCGGATTTAAAATCTTATCTTAGGCAGCAACCAAACTTCAAGGTGTTTGGTCTGATGAAATGGCAGTTATTTGTCTATGATTGGTCTGGTAAGAATGAGAAGAAATGGATCAATAAACAGTTACGTAGGATTGGTGAGCCTCCCGTGGTGCTGGATACGATGTTGGTGGAACAGTCCGCCATGGAACTAGAGCGTTTTTACATTAATAAAGGGTATGTCCATGCGGATGTATCAACGACGATCGATACGGCGCGCCATAAGAAAGCGGTTGTAACTTACCATATAAAGGCGAACGATCCGTATAGGATACGCAATTACACGATGAAGTTCCCCGATCCGAAAATTGATAGTTTGGCACATCTGAAAGCGCCTCGCCGCTCTCCTTTAGCTTCTGCGTTCCGGTCCTCACAGGAAGAGTATAACCAATTAGTTAAGGAAGGAACTTTATTTGACCGGGATATATTGGACAAGGAGCGGGAGCGTATTACGACCTTACTTCGCTGGAACGGGTATTATGGTTTTAATCGGGATTATTTAGGATATATCGCTGATAGTTCTTTTAACCAAAATGTCGTGGATCTTGATATGTCCATGAAACCTTATCGGAAGGTGTTGCCCAATGGGTCGGTAGAGGATCAGCCGCATCGTCAGTATTATATTAAGGATGTAACGGTCTTAACCGATTATAATCCGATGGGGGTAGGAGAGGACGCTAGTTTCATGGCTACAGATACGATGCTCAGCGCAGGGGTGAATATCGTATATGGCCGGAACGGGAAGAGTATCCGTCCGAGCGTGCTCCGGAGGAGTACTTATATTCGTCCGGGGCAATTATTTAGTGAGAAGAATATAGAGCAGACCTATTCAGCGTTCGCTTCTCTAAGGGCTTTGAGGAATGTAAATATACGTTTTACGGAAGTAGAGGAGCGGGATACGATGAAGTTGGATTGTTACATTCTCACTTCTCCCGCGAAGATAAATACGGTGGGAGTGGATTTGGAAGGTACTAACTCGGCGGGTGATTATGGGTTTGCCTCCAGCTTGAATTATCAGCATAGGAATATCTTCCGAGGATCGGAGCTGTTCTCGGCGAGGGTGAGAGGGGCTTACGAGGCGTTATCCGGAAATAAGGCGAATGGCTTTGGTAATTACTGGGAGTTAGGTGCGGAAGGGTCCTTGCTGTTTCCTCGTTTCTTGTTCCCGTTCTTGAGTTCGGATTTTCGTAGGCGGCTACGTGCGTCAACTGAAGCGAAAATAAGTTACAACCTGCAAAAACGTCCGGAGTATACGAGGGCGATTCTATCTGGTGGTTGGAGTTATATTTGGCAAGATCGGGGCAATACACAGGCACGCCATACCTTTAAGCTTGTAGACTTGAATTATGTGTATTTGCCGGATAAGAATATGGACTTTATCAATAGCTTGCCGGATTATATGGTGTTGTATAACTATACGAACCATTTTATCATGAGTTCGGGATATACTTATTCCTTCAGTAATTATTCTCCCCAGAATCGTTTGAGAAACACGCATTCCCTACGTGCGTCGGTCGAGGTCGCAGGGAATTTGTTGAGTGCCTTTTCGCATCTTACGGGGGCGAAGAAAAATGATGACGGTTATTATGAGTTGTTTGGTACGGAATATGCGCAATATGTGAAATTGGATTTCGATTTTAGTAAAGGAATCGTGCTTGACAGTCGTAACAAGTTAGCTTTCCATATAGGAGTGGGAGTGGGGATGGCTTATGGTAACTCAAACTATTTACCTTTTGAGCGTGCTTATTTCTCGGGGGGAGCGAATAGTGTCCGGGGATGGTCTGTACGAGAGTTAGGTCCGGGTAGTATGGAAGTTGACAGCACGACTTCTTTCGCTCTTCAATCGGGGGATATCCGCTTGGATTTGAACTTGGAATATCGAACGAAACTTTTTTGGAAGTTTGAATTGGCGGCTTACATAGATGCCGGAAACATATGGACCCGGAATGTATCAGATGAACGCTATAAGGCTGGAAACTTTGATTTCTCTCGTTTTTATAAGGAGATCGCTGTTTCCTATGGTTTGGGACTTCGTTTGGACTTTGATTTCTTTCTACTACGTTTAGATACAGGCTTCAAGGCTTATAATCCTCAGGAGAAAAAGTCTAGGCGTTGGGCGATAACCCGTCCTAATTTCAAGGATAATTTCGCCTTGCATTTTGCCGTTGGTTATCCATTCTAAATTCAATATGTAAAAAAGTGTACTAAAAGTTTGCAAGGAAAAGAAAAATCCTTACCTTTGCACCACGAAAATAAGGATGGTCAGGTAGCTCAGCTGGATAGAGCAACAGCCTTCTAAGCTGTGGGTCCTGGGTTCGAATCCCAGCCCGATCACGAGGGAGATTCTAAAAGAGTCTCCCTTTTTTTGTGTCATAACTTCGTTGGCAAAGTATCTTAGATGTATAGGCAAAGTATCTTAGGTGCGTGAGCCGATGCACTTAAGATACTTTTTGGGGGGAGGGATCGACAAGAGGTTCTTTCTTTTTCCGACTGGAAAAACTATATGCCTATCCTCTATGATTAGCTACTGAGCTGGAATTTGTCTTATATGGATTGAGGAATATGCCGTAAAAGTAAGTACTACTTACTTTGCTATTTAATATATACTTACTTTGTCATTTAATATATACAGCAAATGGCATAGAAGATGTACTGTCTTCTCACGGGTTTCTACCAAGCTGGCATTTAGGCTGATTTTAGAACTTCGTAGCATAAAAATCCCCCGCAGAAGGGCGAGGGAACCTAATGTTTTCACAACGGAATAATCCTTATTGTGATTTGCTTCATTTTAGTATGGCAAATATATGAAATGGAATGTTTGCGTGCAAGTGTTTCTGAAATAAAATTTTTATATTTGGGAAAATATAAAGATAACATACCATGAAAAGGATTTTAGGCTTGGATTTAGGGACAAATAGTATAGGGTGGGCGTTGGTGAACGAAGCGGAGACAGATGAGGAAGTCTCGTCAATCATCCGATTAGGTGTGAGAGTAAATCCCTTGACAGTAGATGAAACGCAGAACTTTGAAAAAGGGAAAAGTATCACTACAAATGCGGAAAGAACCCTTAAAAGAAGTATGCGCCGTAATTTGCAGCGATATAAATTACGTCGTGATGCGTTGGTTGAATTTTTGAAAGAGCTGGGTTTTATTACCGACGAAACTATCCTTTCGGAACAAGGAAACAGAACTACGTTTGAAACCTGTCGTTTACGGGCTAAAGCTGCTGAAGAAGAGATTTCTTTAGAGGAACTATCCCGTGTCTTATTGATGATTAATAAAAAACGTGGATACAAAAGTAGTCGAAAGGCAAAAAGGGAAGAAGATGGAGTTTTGATTGATGGAATGGAGATTGCTAAAAAGCTGTATGAGGAGGATTTGACTCCGGGGCAACTTTGTTCGCAGTTACTTGAGTCGGGCAAGAAAGTTTTGCCAGACTTTTACCATTCTGATTTGCAAGAAGAGTTGGATAGAATATGGAATGTTCAAAAGCAATTTCATCCTGATGTTTTCTGTGATGCCGCCAAAGAAGAAATCAAAGGAAAAAACAGAAGCCAGACATGGGCTATTTTGGCTAACTATTTTGTTTGGAAAGAGGAAGTGATTAGCTGGAATGACAGAGAAGCAAAGAATGAAACGATAGAAAAAGAATGTAAACTTGTCGGTCTTAAACGGACGACTAAGGGGTATGAACTGAAAAAGGAAAATTATCGTTGGCGTGTGCAAGCTCTTACTGAACAATTAGGTTTGGAAGAGATAGCTGTAGTATTGCAAGAAATCAATGGTCAGATAAATGCGTCTAGTGGTTATTTGGGAGCCATTAGTGATAGGAGCAAAGTGTTATACTTTAATCATCAAACGGTCGGACAGTATCAGATGGCTGAGTTAGACAAGAATCCCCATGCAAGTTTGCGCAATATGGTATTCTATCGGCAGGATTATTTGGATGAATTTGATAGAATTTGGGAAAAGCAGGCAGAATTTCATAAGGAATTAACGGCTGAATTGAAAAAAGAGATTCGCGATATGATCATCTTTTACCAACGACGTCTGAAAAGTCAGAAAGGCTTGATTAGTTTCTGTGAGTTTGAAAGGTTGGAGATTGTAGTAGAAAAGGATGGAAAGAAACAGACCAAAGTCATAGGATGCAAGGTGATACCTCGTTCGCATCCATTGTTTCAGGAATTTAAGATATGGCAGACATTGAATGACATAAAGGTATTGGAAAGAGAAAAGAAAAGAAATGCTTTGTCGGCAAGCGAAAGTAGGGCTTTGTATCCAGAAGAAAAAGAAATACTGGCAAAAGAACTTGCGATAAAAGAAAATATGAGGAAAGCAGATGTGTTGAAGCTCTTATTTGAAAATCCACAGGAATTGGATTTGAACTTCAAACAAATAGATGGAAATCGTACTGGGTTTTCTCTCTTTTCTGCCTATAGCAAAATGATAGAAAAGTATGGCTACGAACCGTTGGATTTTAAGAAACCAGTAGATGAGATAATCGGACAGCTAAGAACTATCTTTACCGATTTGGGTTGGAATACGAATCTGTTTACCATTGACTTAACCAAAGAGGGGAAAGAGCTCGAGATGCAACCTTATTTCAGACTTTGGCATCTGTTGTATTCTTTTGAAGGAGATAATACGCCGACCGGTAACGGCAAACTGATTGAAAAGATCATGCAACTTTGCGGAGTTGAGAAAGAATATGCTGTAGAGCTAGCCAGTCTTTCGTTTCAAGATGATTACGGAAGTTTGAGCGCGAAAGCCATTAAAAGGATTTTACCCTATTTGAAAGATGGTAATCAGTATGATGTGGCTTGTGAATATGCCGGTTATCGTCATTCCAAATCTTCACTGACCAAGGAGGAGATAGAAAATAAGGTTTTAAAGGACAAACTGAATGTTCTTCCTAAAAACAGTCTCCGAAATCCGGTGGTTGAAAAGATTTTGAATCAGATGGTGAATGTAATCAATACAATCATTGATACATATGGAAAACCTGATGAAATTCGAGTGGAATTGGCTCGCGAATTAAAGAAGAGTGCCAAAGAACGTGAGGAACTGACGAAAGCTATCGCAAAGAGTACCCGTGAGCATGAGGTGATTCGTAAATTGTTGCAAGCTGAATTTGGTATGATGAACGTGAGCCGCAATGATATTATCCGTTACAAACTTTATGAAGAGTTGAAAGATAATGGATATAAAACATTGTATTCCAATCAATATATACCTAAAGAAAAGATTTTCAGTAAGGAGATAGATATAGAACATATTATTCCACAATCCCGTCTTTTTGATGATTCTTTATCTAACAAGACATTGGAGTATAAGGCCATTAATATAGAAAAGGGAAATAAGACCGCTTATGATTTTGTAAAAGAAAAATATGGAGAAGAAGGCTTGCAACAATATATAAATCGTTGCGAAAGCTTGTTCAATGACAAAAAGGCGAAACTTCGGAAATTGAAAATGGGACAGAAGGATATATCAGATGGTTTCATTGATAGGGATTTGAGAAATACACAATATATAGCGAAAAAAGCACTCGCTATGTTGAACGAAATCTGCCGTAGAGTAGTGGCAACTACCGGTTCCATTACAGACCAATTGCGTGAAGACTGGCAATTGGTGGATGTAATGAAAGAACTGAACCTGCCCAAATATGAAGCCTTGGGTTTTGTGGAAACATACGAAGATAAGGACGGAAGAAAAATCAAAAGAATAAAGGATTGGACAAAAAGGAATGACCATCGGCATCATGCGATGGATGCGCTAACGGTAGCTTTTACAAAAGATGCGTTTATTCAGTATTTCAATAATAAAAATGCGGCACAAGATTCAGACAATAGAAACCATACGAATATAATAGGTATCAAGACCCGTTATTTTGACAAAGGAAGAGCTTTGCCTCCTATTCCATTGGAGCAATTCCGGGTAGAAGCCAAACGGCATTTGGAAAACCTGTTGGTATCTATTAAGGCTAAGAACAAGGTTGTGACTGTCAATGTAAATCGAACAAAAAAGAAAAAGGGTGAAAATACGAAGATACAGCAAACTCCGCGAGGTCAGTTGCATTTGGAAACGATTTATGGTAGTCTTAAACAATATGTTACAAAAATAGAAAAGGTGAATGCTTCTTTTGATGTGGCTAAAATAGCGACTGTGAGTAAACAGGCTTATCGAAATGCCTTACTTAAACGGTTGGAAACATTCAGTAATGATCCAAAGAAAGCATTTACAGGAAAAAATACATTGGAAAAGAATCCGCTTTATGTTGATAAGTATCAGACCATACGAGTTCCGGAGAAGGTACAAACAGTTGAATTTGAAACTATTTATACTATCCGAAAACCAGTCGATCCTGCTTTGAATGTGGATAAAGTAGTTGATGTAAAGGTACGTGCTATTTTAGAACAGCGTTTGAAAGAATACGATGGAGACCCCAAAAAGGCATTTGTCAATTTGGATGAAAATCCGATATGGCTGAATAAGGAAAAGGGAATAAGCATCAAGCGGGTTAGCATCCGAGGAATCAATAATGCCCAATCGATACACGTGAAGAAAGATAAGAATGGGAATCCGATATGGGATGAAAATGGAAAACAAATCCCTGTGGATTTTGTAAATACCGGAAACAACCATCATGTGGCTATTTATCGTAAACCTGTTTTAGACAAGAAAGGACAGGTGACGTTTGATGAGGATGGTAATCTGATGTATGAACTGGACGAGGTGGTTGTCTCCTTCTTTGAGGCTGTAACACGGGCTAATTTAGGACTTCCTATTATTGATAAGGATTACAGAAAAAGTGAAGGTTGGCAATTTTTGTTTAGCATGAAGCAGAATGAATATTTCGTGTTCCCGAATGAAAAGACGGGCTTCAATCCAAAGGAGGTGAATTTGTTGGATCCGGATAATTATGTGGTGATTAGTCCGAATTTGTTTAGGGTGCAGAAGATAGGTTCAAATGATTATACTTTTAGGCACCATTTAGAGACAACCATACAGAATAGTAATAATGAATTAAAATTCATAACTTGGATTAGATGTGGAAAAAGTGGTATTAGTGATATTGTCAAAGTCAGAATTAATCACATTGGACAAATCGTATCAGTGGGAGAATATTAATAGTACCTGTTAGAGTTTGAAATAAATAGGGTGTATGCTATTCTCAAAAAGGTTGTACCCTTTTTTAGAAATAGCATACACCCTTTTTTAGAAACAGACTTTTAATGCTGATTAATAATAATTTAAAATCTAACTGCTTATGATCAAGAAAACCCTTTATTTTGGAAACCCCGTTTATCTATCTCTGAAAAATGCTCAGTTGATGATAAAATTACCGGAGGTAGTCAGGAATGATACGTTACCTGAAAATTTCAAACGAACTTCAGAAGTGGCTAAACCCATTGAGGATATTGGAGTTGTGGTACTGGATCACAAGCAGATCACTATCTCTTCGGGCGTGTTGGAAGCTTTGCTTGAAAATAATTGTGCTGTCATTACATGTAACAGTAAAAGTATGCCGGTTGGTTTGATGCTTCCTCTGTATGGGAACACGACGCAAAACGAAAGATTCCGGCAACAGTTAGATGCCTCTCTACCGTTAAAGAAACAGCTTTGGCAGCAGACCATAAAGACGAAGATTGAAAATCAGGCAGTCGTGTTGAAAGAATGTTCTGGCGCAGAAGTAAAATGTATGTACGCATGGGCTTCGGATGTGAAAAGCGGAGATACGAGTAACCTAGAAGCCCGTGCGGCTGCTTATTATTGGAAGAATTTGTTTCGGATAGAAGGTTTCACAAGAGATAGGGAGGGCATTCCGCCTAACAATTTGTTGAATTATGGATATGCTATTCTGCGGGCGGTTGTTGCTCGTAGCTTGGTGGCAAGTGGGCTTTTGCCTACTTTAGGAATCCATCATCATAATCGTTATAATGCTTATTGCTTGGCAGATGACATTATGGAGCCTTATCGTCCGTATGTGGATCGATTGGTCTGTGGTATCATAAAGCAGGGAGTGGATTATGCGGAACTAACGAGAGAGTTGAAAGCGCAGTTGCTTACTATTCCAGTGTTAGAAACTTTTATATTAGGAAAACGTAGTCCGTTGATGGTGGCTGTCGGGCAAACTACGGCTTCTCTGTATAAGTGCTTTAGTGGCGAATTGCGTAGAATCTCCTATCCGGAAATGTAATATGGATCGGTTTAGCGAATATCGTGTTATGTGGGTACTTGTGTTGTTTGATTTGCCTACCGAGACGAAGAAGGAGAAAAAGGCGTATGTGGATTTCAGGAAAAATCTACAAAGAGATGGATTTACGATGTTTCAGTTTTCTATCTATGTCCGTCATTGTGCCAGTAGCGAGAATGCGGCCGTACATATAAAAAGAGTTAAATCTTTCCTCCCGGAGCATGGGAATGTCGGAATCATGTGTATTACGGATAAGCAGTTTGGGAATATTGAACTTTTTTATGGAAAGAAAACGGTGGAAGTGAATACTCCTGGACAGCAATTGGAGTTGTTCTAAAAGAAAAATCCCGCTGTCAAGCGGGATTTTTAATGGAAACAATATCTGTTTTTTTAATTCTGATGTGCTTTGTTATCCATTGATTAATAGCTTTTAATAAATAATAAGCTGTTTCCAATGGCTCAAAGTTACTAAAATGAAAGCAAATCACAACTAATTCAAGATTAATCTTCTTGAGAGTTAAGCTGTTTCCAATGGCTCAAAGTTACTAAAATGAAAGCAAATCACAACTGGATAAAATAGGACTCCGTGGATACATAGGCTGTTTCCAATGGCTCAAAGTTACTAAAATGAAAGCAAATCACAACACCATAAAAAGCCCCATCAAAACAAGCTAGGCTGTTTCCAATGGCTCAAAGTTACTAAAATGAAAGCAAATCACAACCTTATTACCGGAAGATCAAAATCATATTTTGCTGTTTCCAATGGCTCAAAGTTACTAAAATGAAAGCAAATCACAACGATAAACGAGGGATTCATTACCGCCTTCGAGCTGTTTCCAATGGCTCAAAGTTACTAAAATGAAAGCAAATCACAACAGAACGGGCGGTTATCCCAATCATCCTTCAGCTGTTTCCAATGGCTCAAAGTTACTAAAATGAAAGCAAATCACAACTAGCTGGATATGGGGTAGCTATAAGCAAGGCTGTTTCCAATGGCTCAAAGTTACTAAAATGAAAGCAAATCACAACTAACGGATGATGATCGAAAGTCGGCGGTAGCTGTTTCCAATGGCTCAAAGTTACTAAAATGAAAGCAAATCACAACACATTTCCGGTAGCTTAGAAAATGTCGGCGCTGTTTCCAATGGCTCAAAGTTACTAAAATGAAAGCAAATCACAACCGGTCGATTCATCACCAGCGTTTGAGTTGGCTGTTTCCAATGGCTCAAAGTTACTAAAATGAAAGCAAATCACAACACCCAATCTAGTTATATCCCAGTTGACAATGCTGTTTCCAATGGCTCAAAGTTACTAAAATGAAAGCAAGTCACAATTAAATATTGCAAAATATTGGGGCAACTGTACCAAAAGTAAGCCATTCTCTTTGATGTCATCAAAATATCTATTTTCCTGTCATTTTGCTCAAAATGGAGACTTTTAGCTGATAAAGGCTTTTTATGGAAATGCGAGAATAGAAAGAAAAGGAAGGCGGAAACAGCGTATTTCACCATTTTTTAGTGTATGAATAGGCTTTGTAGAGGGATTATGATCCAATAGTAAGGTGTTTATAACGGCGTTGTATGCTGTTTTCGACTGCGATCTTTATTGTTTCCGACCGGAAACCCGATTGTTTTCGGATGAAAAGCTTATTGTTTTCAGATAAAAAGTCGCTTGTTTGTCCGACTGAGGTTGACAGAAGACGAAATCTTTCGCTAGAATAAATCAGTGAAAATTTGTAATACGTTGTTCAATAGATTATTGTGAAAAAATATTTTCGAATTTGGAAGCAAGCCGTACCTTGCCTCGAAATAATCGATTCTCCAAGCGTTTAGATTGCAAAGTGTCAGAATGACAATTTGCATTGATTGAGGAATATTTTGGTGCGGTGCTCTGGTAAAAGATTGTTTAGGCTACGGCTTTTTCATTTAACATTTCGTTAAAGTGAGGTTTCTTGTAAATTTTAACATGCGCTTTTATTTTCGGTGGAAGGATTCCGGAAAACACGTACGACCTTTTCGGAAAACACGTACGACTTTTACCAAAAACATGTACGTGTTTTTGCGGAAAGATTATCCTGTTTTTTAAATACTGATTATCAGTTTCTTATATACAAGCTTCTCTCGTGAGCTTATTGTGCGGAATTTTACTTGAGATCCATGCATTCCGGCTTGCTGAAACGGATGGGTAAATGAAAGAGCCGTGTTGTTTAGGTCTTAGATAAATGATTTATTTCGTATATTTGTTTTTGATAGTCTTAAGCCGGAAACTATGGGGCCAGGTTCCCTGTGGTTGAGATTAAACAGGTTGTAAATATTTAAAAAGTAGATAAGATGGAAACATTTGACGATATCATTAAAGGGGATAAACCTGTATTGGTGGATTTTTTTGCGACATGGTGCGGCCCGTGTAAGGTGTTGAGTCCGACGGTCGAGGCATTGGGGAAGGAGTTGGCGGGACAAGTGCGTGTCCTTAAAATTGATGTAGATAAGAACGAGGCACTTGCCACACAGTTGAGGATTCAATCTGTACCCACTTTGATCATCTTCAAGAAAGGTGAGATCGTATGGCGCTCTTCCGGCGTGATGGACCACGGAAGCCTTTTACAGAAGGTGCAAAGCTATATTGATTAAAAGCCGTTCATCGGGATCAATACCGTCGGGATCAATAAAAGGAATCCTAGGATCACTAAGACGAGGATGAACTTCCATGCCCATTTGAACCATTTATCGTACGGGATACGACTTACGCCTAGAACCGCTATCAGGACCCCGGACGTGGGTGTTATCAGGTTCGTGAAGCCATCGCCAAACTGAAAGGCCATGACGGTGGCTTGCTTGGATAAACCGATCAACTCCGAGAATGGGGCCATGATAGGCATGGTAAGGGCCGCTTTGGCGCTTCCGGAAGGAATCACTAGATTGATAAGCGTTTGGATAACGTACATCATCCCGACCGTAGCTACTTGTCCCAGGCCTTCCATCCCTTTCGCTAGGTTAAAGAGAATCGTATCGATCACTTTACCGTCTTGCAGGATTACGATGATACCTCCTGCCAAACCGACAACCAAGGCGGCGCTCATAATATCCTTGCAGCCCTCTAAAAATAGTTTCACAAGCTCATTCGGATTGCGTCCATTGGCAATTCCCGCCGCTATGCCCAAGGCGAAGAACAAGGTCGCTATTTCCATAATATACCAACCGTAGCCCATTACGCCTGTTATCAAGAAAAAGATCGTGAAGAATAAAAGGTTCAATATATATAAGTGCACGGTTTTCCGTAGGGCAAATATCGAGCAGATCACGAACGCTACGCTAAGAATCGGAATTAAGGGTAGTCCCTTGATTACGCTATTTCCTATTTTTAAGGATGTCTGGGGATAATAGATCGAAAAGATAACGAGTACGATAGTCAATAGGACGAAACTGATCCATGCGGCTTTCGGGGTTCTGTATACGATTTCCAAGGAATTGGTACTATGCAAATCTCTCCAATATTGATCATCCTCATAGACTGGAGACAATTGAGGGTTCTTTTTTACCTTGGCGGCATAACGCAATATCCATGTGAAGCCTACCGCATTGATAATACACCAGCAAACGATGCGATACTCGATACCGGAGAAAAGAGGAATCCCCGCCAAGCCTTGCGCTATACCGATCGTGAAAGGGTTTAAAATCGCCCCGGCGAAACCTAATCCTGCCGCTATAAAAACCATGCATACGCCGGTTATGGAATCGTATCCCATAGATATCGCCATCGGGACCAAGACCAGACAAAAAGCGATGGTTTCCTCACTCATCCCGAATACAGCCCCGAATATACTGAAAAGTAACATGATGGCGGTCAATAAGAAATTATCTATGCCTATTTTACGAAGGATAGGGTTGTTCTCCATTTTGCGTGCTTTCCGCAGGAAACTGACTGTTCCGATATCAAATGCCTTACTGTCGTTCACGATCCAGAATGCACCACCGATGATAAGGATAAAGACAATGATATCCGCCTTGTCTACAAATCCTTTATAAAAGGCGGAGAGTACTTCCCAAGTCTGAGGTACGCTTTCCACGGATTCATATACAACGGTTCGCTCTCCGTCCGGGCTGATACTTTCCGTATATTGCCCACCGGGAATAACCCATGTCAATATGGCGCAAAATAAGATGATGTAAAAAATGATTACGTAAGTGTGGGGTATTTGTCTCTTTTTCATGATTCTGTTTTTTCGTCTTCTTCTGTTAATATTCCGATCTCGGGAAGGATAGCCCGGGCCTCACGGTCACTAAGCGTATCTACGTCTTTGAGTTTACGTTGGATGGCACGGGTACGGGTACCTAAAACCTCTTCTATTTGCCCGCTGGCGGTTTGCAAGTTCTTTTGGGCTTTCTCGAGCATACCGCCTACTTTCTCGAATTCTTTTTTCACGGCCCCTAAGATCGTCCATACCTCCCCTGAGTGCTTTTGGATCGCCAATGTACGGAAGCCCATTTGTAAACTGTTTAGTATGGCCGCTAGGGTAGTGGGACCTGTTACGACTACCTTGTAGTTTCGTTGCAAGTCCTCCAATAAAGCGGAACGGCGTACGACCTCGGCGTAAATGCCCTCGAACGGCAGGAACATAATGCCGAAATCGGTCGTGGCGGGAGGCGCCAGATATTTGTCCGAAATATCTTTAGCCATCTTCTTGATCGTTGTCTCCAATAATTTTCCGGCTGTCTCGATCGCTTGGGAATCTGCGGCATCGTAAGCGTCTAGGAGCTGTTCGTATACATCTTTCGGGAATTTAGCGTCTATGGGAAGGTATACGAATTCTCGGGCATCATCCCGCCCGGGGAGCTTGACCGCAAATTCAACGACCGCATCCGAACCTTTCCGGGTATGTACATTCGCCTCGTATTGCTCTGGTGCCAATAACTGCTCCAATAACATACTGAGTTGGATCTCCCCGATATTTCCCCGGGTCTTAACATTACTAAGTACCCGTTTTAACCCGCCTACATCCTGCGCTAAGGTTTGCATCTCGCCCAGTCCTTTTTGTACACTTTCTAATTGTTCGGTGACTAAACGGAAAGATTGCCCGATACGGTCGTTCAATGTCTTTTGAAGTTTCTCGTCTACGGTGACTCGGATTTCTTCCAGTCTTTTTTCCGTGTTATCCACTAATCTCTGCTGGCGTTCGTCCAAGGCGGCGAATTTCTCTTTCTGCAACCTGTTAAAAGAATCGATACCACGTTCGAAAGCTTCCCTGAACTCGTTCATGGAATGAGCCAGTTCTTCTCGGTTATCTTTCGCTACCAAACGGCTTTCTTCCCGGTTCAGGCGGAAGTCTTCCCTAAAGTTTTTCTCGATACGGTCGAACGAGCGTTGTATCTCGTTTAGCAACTTTTCCAGGTCTTCTTTGTTATTATTTAGCTGTTTAGGACGCAAAAGGATTTGCATCACGATGATTATAAGAAGTCCGCCGATAATAATCCAATCCATCTGTTTTTGATTTTGACGTCAAAGATAGATAATCTGTATTTTGTAACAGCAGTTAAATAGAGTTAAATAAAAGAACATTGTTTATTTTCGTTTGTTTTATCGACAGAAAGCTGCTTATATTTGTGCAGCCAACTTAAGTAAGACTATTAAATTTACATACAAAGATGGCAAAAGTAACATTAAAAGGTAACGAGATTCATACGAACGGCGAGTTGCCGAAAGTTGGGACAGAGGCTCCGGACTTCAAGGGTGTAAAAAGTGATTTATCCGAATTGTCGTTAAGCGACTTGAAAGGAAAGAAAGTGGTGATAAATGTTTTCCCGAGCTTGGATACAAGTGTATGTGCGGCCTCGGTAAGATGCTTCAATAAAGAAGCCGCCTCGCATCCAGATACGGTAGTATTGGCTGTTTCTAAAGATTTACCTTTTGCTCATGGACGTTTCTGTACTACGGAAGGTATTGATAAAGTGATTACATTGTCAGTGTTCCGGTGTTCATGTTTTGAGGATAAGTACGGGATGCTTCTGGTAGACGGTCCGCTGAAAGGGTTATTAGCCCGTGGCGTGATAGTAGTCGATGGAGCTGGTAAGGTGGTTTATGAGGAACTTGTTCCCGAGATTACTACCGAGCCGAATTACGACGCAGCTTTGGCGGCGTTGAAATAAATATAGTAGATTATTGTTTTTCATTGGTTAAAGTTAAGGGTTAGTGTAGGAGGCCGTCGGATGTGAATCCTGCGGCCTTCGTTTTTTTTGTGAAGAGGCTAAAGTTTTCCTTCCAGCTCGTCGACGATTTGCCCATCGAAGAGATTGATGATACGGTCGGCGTAGGTCGCGTCATGTTGCGAGTGTGTCACCATGACGATCGTAGTCCCTTCGGCATTCAGTTGACTGAGTAATTTCATGATTTCAAGACTGTTTTTAGAGTCGAGGTTTCCAGTCGGTTCGTCCGCCAATATCAGCATAGGTTTACCTACGACGGCGCGAGCGATGGCGACACGTTGCTGCTGGCCACCGGAGAGTTGCTGCGGGTAATGTTTGGCACGTTGGCTGAGGCGTACTTTGCGCAGGATGTCGAGTACTTGTTGTTTGCGCTCAGCCTTGGGGATGCCGAGGTATTTCAATTGGAGGTCTACGTTTTCCTCGACTGTAAGCTCGTCAATGAGATTGAAGCTTTGGAACACGAAACCAATGCGTCCCTTGCGATAACGTGTACGGTCTTTCTCCTTTAGGTGTCCCACCTCTTCGCCTTCTAATAGATAGCTGCCCTCGTCCGGGTTGTCTAGCAGGCCGAGAATATGCAGCAGGGTTGATTTGCCGCATCCGCTGGGTCCCATGATGGCGATGAACTCGCCCTTTTTCACTTCCATGCTTATGCCATTGAGCGCGATGGTTTCTACTTCTTCCGTCCGGAAGTTTTTGCTGATGTTCTTTATTTGAATCATGACTTGTCTTGTTTTTGTGAGAATGTATACCTATTATAGAATGTTGCTTTTATTCGGTCCGGATACTTTTGATGGGGTTACGGCGGGCGACTTTCAAGGTTTGCCCGATGATTGACACGAAAGCGATGGCTATGGTTGCCAAAACTGCCGCGGTTATGAGATACCACGGGAAGGCGATGCGGTTATAGAACGACTCTAAACTGATTTGAACCGCTTTCACGCTGATGGGCAGGGCGAAACAGGCGGCAAGCAACGAGAGTGCCATGAATCGTTTGGAAAGTTCCCATACCGCGCCACTTGTCTCGGCTCCCATCACCTTACACAAGGCGATCCGTTTGCTTTGCTGTTCGGTGTAGCTTATCGACATGGCCAGCAGTCCCAAGGCAGAGATGAGGATGGAGATGGTCATGAAGCAAAGGACAAGCATCAACGTGTTCTTCTCATGGGTTAAATCCTTGTCCATATAATCGTCGATATAATCGGCTTCCAAGTCTTTCGGTATCCCGATCACTTCATTGGACACTTCCCTGCAAGTGCGGCGGATGGCGGCTAAGGCTTCCGCCCGATCGCCTTGTGTCTTGACGATTTGACGGATGATGTAGCCTTGTGGGTTCAACACCATAACGGCTCCATGCGAATCGGGTTGGGGTGTGTTCAACGCGCCCAGCGAACGATAGTTGCGGATGACACCACAGACGTTGTATCGATAGCCGCCCTTGTCGCTATTTTTTCCAAAATGGGGTCTGCCGGATGAAAGCTGGTAACGACGGCAAGTCTCTTCCGTTACCCAAACCATGCCGGGCAGTGGGTCAGACCAACGTTCTACCACTTCGAAGCCCAACAGCCGGAATGCGGCGCTGTCCATATCCGAAAGGTGGAGCCACGAGTATCCTTCTTCTTCCGATTGCAGTACACCATCGTGACCTGTGAAGAAAGGCAGTCTTCGTGCCAATGCTACTTCTGTCACTTGGGGTAATGCCTGTAAACGTTTCTGGAGGATGACTTGCTTGTCGTAGGTGTGTCCCAAGTCCCATGTCTTGACGAATACCAGGTCTGTATTATAACCGGTCGGCAGGGTGGCAAGGTGGTATATTTGGAAGGCCATGGTGAGTCCCAAGGTGATGAGTACCGTGCTGATGACATTCTGCACGATGATGAACAAGCGGCTGAACAGTTGCTTGTTGTGCATGCGGAAATTTCCTTTTACGATATCTATCGGACTGTATTTGTAGGTGATGATGGCTGGTAACAATCCCGATATGCCGGCGATTCCTACCCATAGTAACAGCGAATAGGCTACCATCGCCGGTGAAGAGACCAAAGTGATCCGGGTGGAGAGCAAGTACTCGAAATAGGGCTTTGTGATGACGGCAACTAAGCAACCGCCGATGAAACAACCGGTTGTGAAGATAGCGGACTCTGCGAGGTAGCGTAATACGATTTGCCCTGCCGAGTCACCCATCAACCGGCGGGTTGCCATTTCATGGGCTCGTTTGCTGGTTTGCGATACAGTTAGGTTGATGTAATTGAAGATAGCCGAGAGGAGCAACACGAATGCTAACGAGAACAAGATTTGTACCTGTTTCCGTGTCCCTTTACGGAAAGGGCCGTATTGGTTCAGGGGAGAGAAATAAATCTCGTCCATGCGTGTCACCGAAGAACCCCAAAAAAGCCTGTTCGTGCTGTTGTCTTCTTTCCAGTATTCCCAATAGCCTTTATACTTATCGAGTAGTTTACGGGTAACAACATCGGGAGTTACCCCTTCTTCCAACGTAATGAGTATTTGCGTTGAACCATAACTGTCCATCCATGCATAATCCTTTTCTGCCAGTTTGAAAGGAATCAAGATGTCTATCGGTTTCAACAGCTCTGTCGAGCTGAAAGCCGGGAGAACCCCAATGACCCGTAGCGGTGTCTGGTTCAAGTACATCACGGTACGGCCGATCGGATTTTCATTCCCGAATACTTTGTGGGCGAATGGCTCGGAGAGGATGACCTCGTCTGTTCCGATCAGTGCTTTGTTGCGGTCGCATCCGATGAGCGTATAGTTGAGCATCTGGAAAAAATTAGGATCTGCCGCGATGCCGTTTACTTGATAATATTGGTTGTCTACCATGAAGTCGGCCGCTTCAATATGGATCAGGCGTGTCCACTCTTTTATTTCCGGAATGGAAGGGAACAATTCCGGGGCAGTCCCGGTTGTCATACCGATCCCATCTCCATAGCCGACAGCATATAATTGGTGAGAGTACGATTGATTGTTACCGATATTAAATTCGGTGTCGGCATACGAGGTCAGAAGGATGACAACTCCCAGTGCGATAGCTAATCCGAAGAACTGGATGGCTGTGTAGAGTTTGTTGCGGCCGAGAAAGGTAAAGTACGATTTCATATTTTGCTTGTTTTTGATACAAAGGTATAGAGCGGTTGGCATCTGGCAAGGGCTTGGATGCCCGGTCGCGGTAGTTTGTATGAAAATCATACACCCACTTGTATGATATTCATACAGCCTTTTTCCGTACCTTTATCCCCGATAAAAGAGATAAAGGAAAAACAAACGAATCGGATATGGCAAATTACGGGACAATAGTGGTGGTAGATGACAATCCGGCGATTCTTACGGCGGTCAAGATCTGCTTGGCCGGTGAGTTTGACAGGGTATTGACACTCGCTTCTCCCGACACGCTTCTTACGGTATTGGCACAAGAGGTGGTGGACGGGATTTTGCTCGACATGAACTTCACGCAAGGGGGAAACTCCGGACAAGACGGCTTG
>OGJU01000466.1_pt1 | contig 43270 bp, 38 predicted proteins | sample 1572251 | NCBI WGS metagenome assembly OGJU01 (sample SAMEA2582144, study PRJEB24529) | metagenome | biome: Human gut stool | place: China | collected 2011
TGTCCTTGAAGTCCTTTGCTTCATAACTGCCCAGTGCAGACTTGGAGAGATTTACTTGTTCTTCAAGCTCCTCCAGCGTCAGCCCCTTCTGTATGCGTAATTGCTTAATTTTCCTGCCAATTTCCACAGCAGTCATCTTCCTTTCCTGTTTTAGTATTGCTAAACTTTCAGAATATTTTTACTAAACCCAGACTATTATATCGAAAATAGGAAAAAAATCAAGAGAAAATAAACAAAAAGTTTAATATTTTAAACTTTTATAGAAAACAGCGAGAACGGAAAGAGGGGTTCGGGGAATTCTTCCCCGAATTAACTCCGCAGGCGGAATTTAGTTCCGCCGAGGAAAACGATGGGTTTCCAGGCTCCGCCGCCGGAACCCATTCGTTTATTCCTCTGTCCCCCAAGTCAAAAACCTGTTTTTGACTTAGCCGCAGGCAAAAAAATACCCCTGAACGGTACTTCAGGGGGGAAGGTAAGTAAATTGTATATATGGAAGCTATTACTTTTAACGTCTACAAGTATAACTAAAATATATTTTAGTGTCAACCAAATAAATGCACAAATTTTTATTGTTAAATAAACTATTTTTTATTGTCTGTCAACAATAAGACTGGCAAATCTTTCATTTTCCATAAAAAAAAGTAAAAAACCGTTCATTTTTTGACAAAAAGCATCCGCTTTAATTCCTGATAGACTCTGCCAATCGGCAGACCCACCACATTATAGTAATCTCCTACGATGCGCTTCACATAAATCGCGAAATCGCCCTGTATGCCATACGCACCTGCCTTATCCATCGGATCGCCGCTTGCAATATAGGCATCCAGCTCCGCATCGGAAATCGGATAGAGGTATACGTCTGTTTTTTCCTGAAAGGTGACGCTTTGGGGATGCGCACCCGTGCGGATAAGCGTGACACCCGTATAGACCTGATGGCAGTCATCGGCAATACTTCTGAGCATCTGCTTTGCATCCGCCGCGTCCTTCGGCTTGCCCATGATTTTCTCGCCTCTGGCAACCACCGTATCCGCCCCGATGATAATGCAATCCTCTGTCTGCGCTGCTGCGATTTCCTCTGCCTTCTGTCGGGATAATTCCATAACAACCGCCGCAGGGCTTTTCTGCGTGATGCGTTCCTCGCCCATAGCAGGCTGTACCGTAAAGGGCAGCCCGATTTTTTCCAGTAATTCCTTCCTGCGCGGTGAGGCCGAAGCCAATATCAGTTCCATAATATCCTCCTTTTTGCATTGTATCGTAAAGGAGAGAAACGGCTTAAGCCAAGGGGTAGCAAATCAATTCCTCTCCGTCCAGATTTTCCTTGTGCAGTTCCACTGCCGTAATGCTGTGGTTGTCATAGGTCTTATAATAATAAATTCCCTTCTCCAGATTACAGCAGGAGCTGTATATGGTAATCTCATATTTTCCATCGCCCAGATAGCAGCATCCTCTCTGCTGCTCCACTGCGCCGAGAATATGGAAAAACTGGCTGACACTCTCCTTTTCGCCCTCTGCGGAACGAGAGTTTAATTTCACAAAGGCCGCACGCACAAACCGAGAGGCAGAGCTAAGGTCGCCCGGCAGACCAAACCCACCCATGCCGCGGCTGAAGGGGGAAAGCAGCTCCTGTCCGCTGAAGCGATCCTGCGCCGGCTCTGCGGTAACATTCAAATATTGCCTGATATTTTCTCTGTGAAAGGGAAAGGGCGGATTATTCGCCAAAACGCCAATCGGGTTATCATAAAGATGCAGTCCGTCTGCCATTTGTTCTATCACAAGGCATTGCGATGCATCCGCAAGCATCCAGTGCATCGGGCTGGGCTGTAAGGCCTCGCTGAACGGCGCATCTGTCACTGCAATCCGCTCCAAAAGCCCCCCTGCCTCTGCTACGGTTTCGCATTGCCCCAAAATCCAAGGCAGCAACGCCCACGAGGGAATGTTGTCCTTCCCCTCCTGCCGCTTCTGATAGACTGCATTGCCCGCGAACAGCAGCCCTGCCATGGCAAGCCCCTTTTCATTGACCACATCATAATATAACGGCGTTCCCTCAGCAACGTGCGCCATGCCAATCATGGCATACTCTGTCCGAAATTCCGCCCCTTCGGGAAGGCAGAACAAAAAACGTCTGGGGGTAATCGTCACACTCTCCCCATAGGAGCATTCAAAATCCAGATTTCTGCCGAAATAATGGTCTTTGGTGTGATAGCTCACTGCGGTACACATCCGCACTCCCTCCTTTTTTCTTTTATTTCTCTATTTTTCGTAAAAAATTCTATTTTATACCTTCTCTTTAAATATGTCCTCTCCTTAAATCTGATATGCAATTTCAAAGGACACCGCACCCGTTGCCGCAGGGGCAATGATGCCGGGAGAGAGATAGAAAACAATGCCGCTATCTGTCAGGTAGAACTGCACCTGATTCAGGCTTCTTGCCAATCTGCTTTCCGCATCGCTGTAGAACGCATCCTCGTCCGCTTCAATCAGCGCTGCAAAGGATGCCTTCCAGAGTGCCTGCAAATCTGCCTGACTATCGGAAACCAGCTCGCTCAAGGCGCACTCCCTGCCACTGCTCATGGCATAGGTATGAGAGGTATACTGCGCCTGCTCTGTGCCGCCTGCGTAGGAGGAAACCGTTCCCAAGAAGGATGCATAGCCGTTTGTGCTGCGTGTTACGTTATACGCACCCACGCAGTAATAGGGCTGGAAGCCGTTGGGATCATTGGCGTATGCCTGCAACGCCTGCGCCTTATAGGTCTGCAAAAAGGCTTTGCCTTCGTTGAAGGTAGCCTGTGCCATGGCAGTATTGACTGCCGCCTGCCCCGCAACCTCGTCACATTTCAGCTCCACATGCAGCACCTCTGTGCCGTCCGCCGCAAGGACAGAGGACGTATAGCCGCCAACCTGCGGTGCTTGCTGCTCACTGCCCGTAGGCTTTTTGGAGGTGCCGTCCGAATGGATATCAATGACATATTTCACGCCATCCCACGCAACGGATGCGCCAAGGCTTTCCGCAACGGCGCGCAGAGGCACCAGTGTGCGGTCATTGATAATCTGCGCAGGGACAGACATGGTATAAACCAATTCGCCGTTTTTATACAGACCTGCTTCGCCAATCTGCAGCATAATGATATCCTCATTGTGCATTGCCATAACCGTCTGGTCTGCTTCATCCCAGATTACCTGTGCATCCAGTGCCTCGAAGATTTTCCGCATGGGTACCAGTGTGCGGTCATCCTGAATGATGGGCGGCTGGTCGAAGCTTAACTGTTCTCCATCTACATAAACCGTAATCAACGGATGGGCAAAGGCAGGCACGGTAAGCATCAGTGCCGCCAGAAGCCCCAAAAATACTTTTTTCATCTCAATCACCAAATCTTATGTTCGTTATTACAATATTCCTTTTATATTACGTTATCATTGCTTTTTATTTCTGCACTTCTTCTGCATATTTCGCCGCCAAATTTGCGCAGTGCATAATCATAGTCATGCAGTTTTTCTTTCTTTCCTTGCATGCGAAATCACCGAAGGGATTAGAAAGCTCAGAGCAGATCAGCGTGCCGTATTCATCCTTGATTTCATTTACCATTTTGCCGACAATGGGATAAATGCCCTGCTGCAATTCGGTAATTCTCTCGCCTACCGTTTCCTTTGCCGCAGGATTTTCTCTGCCCACAATGGCACTCAGCGCCATAACCGCGCCCGTAATTGCGCCGCAGGTGTTTTTTGTATGTCCCATGCCGCCGCCGAAGCCGGTTGCAAGCTTTACAACCTCCTTGGGCAGCCCTGTGTCAAAATGATTCAGAAATGCCGTCATCACACATTCCGAACAGTTCAGACCCTGCTTGAAGCATTCCTTTGCATCCTGCTCCACAATCTCCGCTCTTGTCAATTCTCTGTTTTCCTCCATTTGCAAAACCTCCTTAAAATTCCTAAAAAACCCCATAACTCATTTTTTTCATCATACCACAAGCACCGAAAAAAAGAAAGAAATCGTGCAATTTGTCATAAATCTGTTGTAAATCTGTTAAGCATTTGTAACGGATATAACAGATTTGTTTCGTTGCTTTTCGGCATAGAGAAAGGACGCCCCGATTGGAGCGTCCTAACGTGCAAAGCCAATGCTTAACTCAATTTATGTAGCTTGAATTATTTGCCGCCTTTTGCTTTGTATGCTTCGATACCTTTGCCCAGCAGTTCAATACCTCTAGCCATATCTTCAGCTTTCAGGATGTAAGCGATACGCAGTTCGTCTCTGCCCAGACCGGGTGTTGCGTAGAAGCCTTCAGCGGGAGCGTACATAACTGTTTCATTGTTTTCTCTGAATTCGTTCAGCAGGAACAGCAGCAGATCTTCTGTATTTTCAACAGGCAGTTTGCATGTGATGTAGAAAGCACCGCCGGGTTTCTGGCAAACAACGCCGGGGATCTTCATCAGTGCATCATAAGCAACGTCTCTTCTGTGTTCATATTCTGCTCTTACGCTATTGAAGAAGTCAGCAGGCAGTTTGTACATTGCTGTTGCGCCAACCATGTCCAGTGTAGGAACACACAGACGGCCCATAGCAATCTTGAATACCTGTGCCATGAATTCTTTGTTTTTGCAAACCATGCAGCCGATACGAGCGCCGCAAGCGGAGAATCTCTTGGAAACGGAGTCGATGATGATAACTCTGTCTTCGATGTCAGCCAGCTGACCGAAGGATGTCATTTCTCTGCCGTCATAAGCGAATTCTCTGTAAACTTCGTCAGCCAGAATCCACAGATCATGTTCTTTAGCGAAGTCAGCGATAACTCTCATGTCTTCTCTGGACAGGATGCAGCCTGTAGGGTTACCGGGGTTAACGATGGAGATCATTTTTGTCTTATCTGTAACAACTGCTTCCAGTCTTTCCTTGATTGCATATTTGTAGCCTTCTTCAGCGTATGTTGTAACGGGTTTTACAACACCGTCAGCAGCCTGAATGAATGTCAGGTAGTTTGTGTAGTATGGTTCAGCTACGATAACTTCATCACCGGGGTTGATGATGGACAGGAATGTCAGTGTCAGCGCTTCGGAACCACCTGCTGTAATCAGAACGTCATTTCTTTCCAGATTCATGTCGAATCTCTTGAAGTAATCAACGATAGCGTCCTGCAGCTCGGGCAGACCCCAAGAACCAGCGTAAGCCAGTACCTTCTGGTCAAAGCCTTTTACTGCTTCCCAGAATACGGAAGGTGTTTCAATATCGGGCTGACCGATGTTCAGGTGATAAATCTTAACGCCTGCTGCTTCAGCTGCGTCAGCCATAGGGTTAAATTTTCTAATAGGGGAGTTCTGCATTGCCTGCACTCTGTCGGAAATTCTCATGTTTTTCACTTCTCCTTTTGATATAGATATTTTGTATTTGAAGAACTGCGTACTCTTCTCGGAGGATCTTCGGCTCATTCTGCCGATACGCGCAAACCACATCCTGAAAAAAAGTTCAGCGTGTATCTAATCGCACAATGAATTCCTGAAAATCCCTACCCGAATACAGTATCAGTATACCACTTTTCCTGAGAAAGGCAAGGGGTACTGTGAAATTTTCTACAAACTCAGGTATTTTTGTATAGTTTTTCGTACATTTTTTTGAACGATGTGAAAAAATGTCCAACCGCATCCTGTGAAAAATAGGAAAACAGACTGAAAAATAGTTCATTTTCTCTTTTTTGGGTAAAGTAAAATACGCTTTTATTGGCAAAAATGAAAACTGAACAATATCAGATGAAAAATTTTCCTGCTCTTTGTTTCCTTCGCACAGGAAAAATAAAAAATCGTACTGTTATATTTTTATTCAATTAAACAAAAAATCCCTTTCGTCCGAAAGGGATAAAATTCTGATATAAAATTGTTTTATTTATGCAGTAGGCTTGTCTGCTAAGACCGGTGCCTTTCCCCTGCTGCCGACCGCTAAGCCTAAAATTTCCGCAATATCTCTGGTCTTCAGGTATGTTACGCCGTCCTTGCGGATGAGGCTGACGGTGTATGCCTTATCATTATAAAAAATCGTTTCCTTTGTAACCATTTCGTCCTCCTTTCTTTCATAGGCAATATCCTTCAAGCGGAACCAATGCGTAAAGCCGCTGCCCGCAACAGCGCCGATTCGCACACCGTAGGCACTGCCGTCCGCCGCGATGTATTTTCCGCCGCCGATGTAAATGCCGATATGCCCCTTGCGCCAGACCGCCGCCCCAATGGGTGCCTGCCCGATGGTCGCGATGGGAAATACCGCATCCGCTGTGTCATGATAGCCCTGCGAATTGCGGAGGATGCCTGTCCCCCACGAAATCAGACCGCTGCAATCTACACAAACCTGCCCGATTTTCGCCGCGTCGCTCTCCCAGACCAGCGGCCCAAAAAGGATTCTCAGCCGGTCATACGTCTTTTGCGTCAGCACCTTGCCCTTCATGCCATAAACATAAGGCGTGCCAATCTTTCCTCTCGCAAATGCAACCAATTCATTCCCCGTCATTCCGCATCCCCCTTTTCCTGTGCCACTTCCTGCGTCATGCTTTTCCTGTGCTGTGTGCCGAAATAAAATGCAATCACAATCGAAAAAATATTCAGAAATTGCCCGCCGTCAATACGGCTTGTGACTGCCAGAACGGAAAATACCAGTGTCAGCACCAATGTTACAATACTTTTCACCGTCAGCAGATTTCCGACAGCTTCTTTCCAAATTTCCTTCATTCCATTTCCCCCTTTCATTCATGCGCCGATTGATTCAGATGCTTTTCCAGTCTCTGATAGGCATCACTGACATTGCCGTTTGCGCCAAGCTGCTTGAGCCCGTCCAGTGTTGCCAAAAGCCCGTAGCATATAACGCACTGCTCCTTTTTGATGTTCTCGATTTCCGCCTGCTGTGCCTTCTGCTGCTCCATCCAGTGAAAGCTGCGGTAAAGCAGGGCTCCAAGCGTGCCTAATGCTCCCAGAACGGTCGCAAAGCGGATAATCGTGTCCCCTGTAACATACATTTTGCTCTCCTCCTTTCTGTCATGGAGAATAGCAGATGCCAAGTCTCAGGGAATCTCAAGGTATAAAAAAAGACGTTTCGGGGAATCGAAACGCCAAAAAGCTTCCTATTAATATGATTTGCATTGCGCCACAAAAAAAGGGTTCTTTTTTCACAAAAGAAAAAAAGGCTACCATTTTTGATAGCCTTTTCCATTACGGAGATGGAGGGATTTGAACTGCCCACCTCGAAATATAGTCGTGCATTGTCCTTCGCTTTGCTCTCTCCATGCACTCCTTATTTCTCGCAGTTTCGGGCTCCCTCCTCCTGCCACCGGCAGCGGTCGCCCTCTACTCCCGCGCCACCGTGGCGCTTCGGGTTCCGCCTTTATTTTTTACAACAAAAAAAGACTATCCTTCGGGGCGGTCCAATAAAACAGTATAATATTGTTTTCGGGAAGGCGGCATGATTTCGATCATGCCGCTTTTCCGTTCATAACGTCATAGAGTAAATTGGCGGGGAGTATGCCGATATAGTTGTAGCTGATGGTCACATCCTGCACTCGATGTCCACTGGACTTGTCCAGTGCATGAACATATACGGCGTTGACCATATCGTTCAGAATAGTAGGTGTCAGCTTCTCCAGATACAGGTATTTCTTTGCCTGTCGGATAAACCTATCAACATTCTCCGCTTGATCTTCTTGATTCTGTATTTCGTTTTCAAGCATTTCAATCTTTGCTCTCAAGTCTGCCTGCTCCTGCTCATAATCATCAGACAACATCTGAAAACGAGCTTCGGACAGTTTTCCGTTGACCATATCCTCATAAATACGCTTGAACAATCTGTCCAGTTCAGCCAGACGATTTTCGGATTTCTGCAAGGTTCGCTTCTTGGCAGAAAGCTCTTTCCTTGCTTCCTCGCTTCGCTTGGCACCCAATGCTCTGCGGAATGCATCCTCATAGCCTGCAACACAGGAGATTACCAACCTCATGTGCTGGAGCGTACCTTCTTCCAGTATAACGGCTCTGATGAAGTGGGTGTCGCAGACCTCCTTACCCTTTTTACGGGAAGTGGAGCATACGAAGTGATCTTGTCTGGTTTCAAAACTGTTGCTGGTGCAGTAGTACAATTTCTCACCGCAATCGGCACAGCGGACGAGACCGGAGAACATATTGGTCTTGCCTGTTCTAGCGGGTCTGCGTTTGTTCTTGCGAAGTTCCTGCACACGGGCAAAGGTTTCTTCGTCAATAATGGCTTCATGGGTGTTCTCGAAAATCTTCCATTGGTCGGGAGGGTTTTCGAGTTTCTTTTTGCTTCTGTACGACTGCTTGCGGGTCTTGAAGTTGACCATGTGACCAAGGTATTCCATCTTTTCCAGTATGCCGGTGATAGTTCGTGGTGCCCAATTGTAAGGATTATCCGGCGTCTTTGCAGGAGCATTACGTCCCATCTTCATCCAATGGACGGTGGGGCAATCCACCTTTGCTCCCTTCAGCTTCTTGGCGATCTGAGAGGGGCCGAAGCCCTCCATACACCATGCGAAGATCTGACGGACAACAGCTGCGGCTTCATCGTCCACAACCCAATGTCTCTTTGGATTGTCGGGGTCTTTCATGTAGCCATAGGGTGGGTTGGTGGTCAGATACTCACCGGATTCACCTTTCTGCCTCATAACCGCTTTGACCTTTTTACTGCTGTCCTTGACATAGAACTCGTTGATGATATTCAAGAACGGAGTAAAGTCGTTGTCCTGCTGATTGGCGCTGTCCACACCGCTGTTCACGGCGATGAAACGGACATCGTGTTCGGGGAAAAGCATTTCTGTGTAGAGACCGACTTCCAGATAGTTTCTGCCGATACGGCTCATATCCTTGGCGATGATAACACCGACCTTATTGTTCTCGACCAACTCAATCATTCGTTTCCAATCGGGTCTGTTGAAGTTGGCACCGGAGTAACCATCGTCCACGAAAAACTGGATGTTGCGGAAACCTTGTTCTTGTGCGTATTTTTTGAGAATTGCCTTTTGATTGACAATGCTGTTGCTCTCTCCTGTGAGTTCGTCATCACGACTCAATCTACAGTAGATAGCAGTAATTTTGTCAGACTGCCTATTCATATCTTGTTCCTCCTTAATCGGCGGGCAGTCTGCCAATACAGGATTGCTTGTATATATCATATCACACATTCGTTAATAAATCCACCCTTTCGTTAGAATATTTTTTGGGCATTTTTAGTTTTCTCTTGCCATGTGGTCGAGCAACTTACCGGAAAGACTTCGTGTGCCATCGTAGCTACCGCCAAATCGGTAAGTAGTCTGACCGGAACGAATGGTTACGGTGATCTTTGGCAGCTCTGCCGCACAGTAGTTGTGAACGATGATACTGCCGTTTTCATTGACTGTGTAATTCTTGTTTTTCTGTTCATTCATATAATTGTCCTTTCTTGATTTTTGGAATGGATGGGAATGGAAACGAATCGAAGGGAAGGATTAACGCTCCTGTTCCTGTTTGCGTTCGATTTTTCTACCAAGGGTCTGCTCGATATTGTGGCGAATGGTATCAAGCCGCTGTGCTTCGTCTTTGGCGGTCTGATACTGGTTGTAAAGCTTGTTTTTCTCTTTGATGAGCTGTTCCACTTCCGTCTGCAATGCCTTGTAGCTCGGCAGCTTCTTGAGTCCCTTGGAATCAAAATATCGTTTGGCGGCGTTCAGAATGATGAAGTCGCTGTCATGCTCGTCACGATATTTCTGACGGGCTTTTTCTTTCTTACAGGCTTTCAGCTCGTCAATCACATATCGTGTTTTGTGATAGTTCAGCACATAGTCACGGAACTCTTTCTTTTCTGCGATTGTAGCTTCCACTGATTTCATTTCTGTGCGAATATCACTCAGCTTTTCGTGGGCGGCATCACAGGCGGCAGCCAATGCTTCGGGAGAATCAAATCCCATTTCCTGATACAGCAGATAGGCACGGCTGGCATTTTTGAGATTGTGTTTCTTTGCCCAATGCTCGTAACCTTTGCCTTTTTCCTTTGCAGCATCAATATCCACCATGCGGCTAACAGCATCACGCTCGTTGATGGTTTTCTGCATAGCGGGTGCAGAATGGATGGGGTCGGTTTTTGCCCTCACTCGTTTTGTGTTTCTGACAATAACAGCGAACACAGCCGATCTATCAAAATCGTCACCCAGCTTTCGTGCTGTGATGGGCTTGGTGCGGTCGGGTGTGAGGTAGGACAATCTCCCTCGGCTCTCTTTGACAGTAATGCCATGGCGGAGAAGTTTTTCTGCGAAGTCCTCCAAGCTGACAGCATCAGAAAGTGCCATGCGGATTTCTTCACGGAGCTTGTCTTTGTCGGTTTCAAACTTGGTCTGCTTGACGGGCAAGCCCTGTTCGGCAAGAACAGCGTTTTCATCATTCAGCGCAAGCTGTCCTTTCTTCTTCGCCCAATACTCACGCTCGGTCACACGGGTCTTACTGCCGTTCAGCAGGTCAATCTGATACAGACCTGCGTCGTGGCACATCTCCATGACCTCGGAGCGAAAATACTCCATGGCTGCGTTTGTGCATCGGTGCTTCATGCCCGGTTGTGTGTCACAGGGTCTGTCTATATACGGCATGAATGGGACTTCCATAATTCGCAGAGAGTTGATTACGATGTGTACATGAACATTACCGCTGCCGTTGTGTCCGTCGGGATGAGTGCAAACAATGGATTGATGACCCAGAAAGTGTTCCTTGCAGAATTTCTCACCAAGGCTCTGCGCCAGATCCACGTTCAATCCGTGGTCTGGTACATCTTTGGGATCGAAGCTGATGATATAGTGATGGCTTTTGACATCTTCCCGTTTTTGATTCTTGCCGTAGCGGAGGTTGGCTCTCAGACAGGCAATCGCAAAATCTTCGTCACCGCAGTTCAGCGTGGAAATGCGGTAATCCTTTCTTGGGATTAGCCTGCCGTTTTCATCCAGGGTGGGCTTCATGGTGAACTCGTCATGCTCAAAAGAGAGATAGGCTTCAACAGCAGAGTAGTCGGCATTCTTAGAACTTATATGCTTGAACGTTGCCAACAGCATCACCTACCTTTTTCATCACTTCAAATTTCAGCGTGGCGAGATCAGCGGCGGCATCTTGCAGTTCTTTCGCCATGGCAGGATAGGGACTGTGCCATTCGTTGAGGTGTCGGGCAATCTGATTGAGATTGTTTCCGATCCTACCGTACTCAGCGGTCAGCTTGCCGACCGCTGCGAGCAGATCATCGCTGACCAATGTTGCCACGATGGTCGGTTTGATGGTTGCGCCAGAGATCGCTTCACGGATAAACTCCGATTGATTCATGTCGTAAATCTCCAATCTGCGGAGAAAGTCGGCGTGTTCTTCATCGTCCAGACGGGTTTTTACGATGTGTGTACGTTTCGGTGTGTTGTAGGTTTTGGTCATTCGGTTCCTCCTTCATTTGTGAAAATGGTTGGTCGGCGGATGCCGTCGCTTCTGCGAAAGCAGAACAGATGCAGGGTTTGGGGAAGGCACTCCCCAACAAGATTCCATGAGGGGCAAATTGAGCGATAGGCGAAATTTGGACCCATGGTAGAATCTTGCTCTACGCTACCCAGCCTTTTCGTTTTCGCCGATTTTTCAGGTTTACGCATTTGGCACTGAACGGTGTTTTGGAAAAATGACAAAACAAAAAGAGCCGATTACACAAAACATCAGAAATCGGCGGGAGCATAGCTCTCGCTTCAAAGTGATGTTCTATGTAATCGGCTCTGAAAAATCAAAGTCGAGTTCTGCTTTGTACAGCTCCCGCCGGCAGAACCAAAGGCATGGTGGAGCAGTTCGGCACTTCCGGTGTACCGATACCGTGTCGGACAAATCCGACTTTCGCAAAATGTGTTTGAACATTCTTATTCAGTTTTTATGTGTGGACAAACTTCCACGACATCATTATACAAATAGCGACACCGATTGTCAATATTTGCACAGGAGATGTTTGGTATCGTAATTGCAACTTTTTTATGAACAGGGGCGGCAGCACTTTTTGCTGTCGCCCCCTTGATTACCATACAGCGGAGACGGGAGAACTTGTCAACGGCGGGCGAAGCCCGTTCATCTCGACCGTTGACATGGGCGCTCGGCTTTGCTATGTAGTAATGAAACAAGGCGACCAACTTTTTACGGTTGATCGCCTTTGGCTTAGCTATTCAGTTAATTGTTTTTTGAAACCAATTCTTTTGTTGCTGCGATCTTTCGATCACTATAAAGTACAACTTCCTTGATTGCCAGTTTCTTGATGGCAGATATGAAAGTCTCCATAAACTTAAAATCAATTTTGCCATCTTTTTCGGGCAATTTAATATCTTTATTTTTTACAACATTCCAGCCACCAAGCTTGTTCTTGTAGGAATAAATAGGAAGGTCGGTTACTTTGTTAATGCACATGACCATGAACAGATATTGATTCGGGGAGAGTTCAACTTTTCCGGATTTCCAGCGAATAGCATAAGCATCGGACAAAACAGTAAAATCTCTTGTCTGATAATATGCTCTGTAGACATCACTATTAGAAGGAATAGAAATCACATTGTTCAAGACAGTTGCTCCGGCTTTGGGTGCATAATAGTTCAATCCTTGATTTCGGAAACTTGATGTGAGACAAGGAAGAACATAATCATCAGTGGGCTGCTTGGGTAATTCCTTCGCCTTGTACGGTAATTTTTTTGTTGCTATTTTTTCAAAAAGATTACCTACGGTATATGTACCCCAATTATCATCGTCGAGCTCAGTAAATCTTTGAAGAGCGCTAAGCTCTTCAGCCGACAATTCATAATTGTCGTATCCGCTTACTGTCAAGTAAGCGGATAGCTCAGCTACCCGCTGAGCTTCCAGCTCAGCTACAAACGATTCCATAAAGTCAAAGTCGATTTCACCATTATGAGTAGGCAATTGTATTTTTGTGGATAGGAAAACTTTATCAACATCACGAACAAGAACCGATAAGAATCTTGGCTTTTGTTTATTCAACAACGTGGAGAAAAACAAGATTGAAGATTCTCTTATCGCAATTTTAGGTGTGATTTTTCTAACAAACTGCCCAGCGTACCAAGGTTTTTTTCGATAAAAGAAATCCATCTGTAATAATCCTAAACTCCAAGTGCCAGCAGGATTTATGTTCTCTTCGTTCACAAAACCTGTAGTTTGAAGAATTCCTTGGTTTAATGAGGTTCTTGTTACATAATCGTATTCTTTTCCCGAAACAAGTTTATCTGTATTGAAACTCAAGGTGTTTTCAATTTTAAACAAATCTCCAAGCGTATATTCGCCCCACTTAACCGCTTGTAATTTTTCATTAAGTGAGGCTTCTATTTTCCCAGGCGGTCATCCTCCGCAGGCTGATTTTTCAGAAGTGTTGATACTTCCCAAGCGAGATAATCACTTACTGTCTTTTTGAAATCATCCAAAGTTGGTTTTGTGTCGATCGGAGCGGTTTGATTCCAGTCACTTCCGTTATCTGGATCAATATGCCCCTCGTAGTATTCTTTTTCTGTAAGAATACTGAGCTTCGTTTTTCCGAAACGAACCAAATCAACAACTTCCTGATAGCGTTCTTTTGCCCTGTCTGTATCAAATAAGTTTTTGCTTGCCTTTTTGCGATCGGAGCGGGTATATCCATCGTTAGAAAAATCAATGAATTTTACAACATCATCCTTTTGGTGAGCCTCTCCAACACGGAATACATATATGTTAGTCAACACACTGGATTTTCCGATAAACAAATCTATTGGCATTTTGATGCTTGCAAGAAGTGTGCTGTGCTCCAAAATACGCTTATTGTATTCCGCTGCTTTGCCGGAGCCTGCGGAATTTTGAATGATAATGGCAGCATATCCCTTTTCCATCATGGAAAGAGCTTTCTCCACAAAAATCATTCCATTACCCTCCGCAGAGTAAGGCCGATTCGAAAAAATTGCCTCCCCCCGGGACTTCTCATCAGTTTTGCCAAAGCCATAATGACCGTCAAATTTCAAAGAGTCCTTGTTCAAAATATTGGAGCTACCGTCGCCCATCATAATCATGTTGAGGACAGCAAGCATATAAACATTGGACAGAATTTCCAGACCCAATAACTGGTTTGCTTTAATTTCCGCTGACTTGCGTGCCAATTTTTCGGGCGACTTAATTATCTTCTTGGCATCAGCCAACATTTCATTCATGGCGGCTACCAGCAGACCCGCCGAGCCAGTGGCAAAGTCCCAAACAAAAGAGTCCTTGTTTACTCTTGCGAGGCGGCACAGAAGTGTCGCAACATAGGGCGGTGTTAAAACCACATCGTTGAGCTGATCCTGCGTAAAGCCAAGCCATGAATACATTTCATTGAATAGCTTTCCGGTAAAATCTGTGTTTAAGCCTATTTTGTAGTAAACGCCAAGGTCATCGACGATCTTGATAAAGACTCGTTTCAACTGGCTTTCGCCATCTTCCGCTCTGTTGATGTTGTCGGTAGTCAGCGTATTTTGCAGAGTTCGCACAATCAGGTCTTTCTTATCTTTGGGGAGCTTTTTGGCATCCAGGAAGGACTCGATTTTGCGAATCATAATATCGCCGTCTGTATTATTTCTTTCGTTGGACGACTTCAAATCAGCCTTGGCAAGCGGATATACATTGTTTTCCACATCGCCAAGGGTAGCCATAATAGAAGCAACAACAAGATAAACACGGTCATTCTCACTCAGGCCCTTTTCGCTTTTGAAAATATCATTATTCAGCTTAACAAGGCTTGCAGTAATTTCCTGTTCTCTGCGTTCCTTTAGTTTTTCAATTTCTTCCTGGGGGAGCGATAATTGTTTAACCTTCTCGATAAATGCAGAGAAGTGCTCTTTTTTCAAGAAGGAGAGATCGGTATATTCATCTACCTTTTGACCAACACCAAAATTGCTCTTGGCAACATAGTAAACGCCGATTAAATGCTTAAGATTTCCGCTCGCATCCTTATAGCCCGTAACACCAATGGCAATAGCATCAGTATAACTTGTGTAGTGCAGAACTGCATTAGAATAGTGAACTGCACCGTTTACCGCATAAGAGTTGATATTTGTATAATCAGGTTGGTTCTTTGCGTTTCTGTTTGCAACATTTCCTTCAGTATCCAGCTTTACAAGCTTATCTTTGTATCCTTTGTATTCAATCAAAATCGGATAGTATTTCCCATCATCGGCTCGCAGCAGTAGCTTCGCATCAGGTCGATTGCCACCCTTGCCGCCATTCTTGGAAAAATAATCATTCAAGGCTTGGTCGATTTCTGTGTTCAAGGACTCCTGCTCCAATTTGTAATCCACTTTATATGATTTGAGCCATCCATTCACTAAATCGGCGATATTCGGCTCTACCGACTTAACAGTTGCTTTTGATGCCATCGTTATTTCTCCTCATCTGTAAATTCTAAGATATCATCAACTCCGCAATTTAGAGTTTTGCAAATCTTCTCAATGCTATCAAGCGAAATATAATTGTCACGCTTGATACGGGTAATGATATTGGCACTAAACCCCGCTTTCTCCATCAGCTCGGCATTCGTCATACCTTTGTCGATTAGCAGGTGAAATAATTTTTTGTAGGATACAGCCATAGCGATTCCCTCCTTACATTGAAAATTATTGTATCACGAAATCGTGAGGAAATCAACAAAATGATACATTAGTAGTTGTTGAATGCTTCACATATATGCTATAATAAAATCACCCATTGGGTAATTTATAAATGATATTCTGCGTTATTGACGTACTTTCAGTATGTATACTGCGTTTGCGAATAGAAAGAAGGAAGATTATGAGCATTTATCCTTGGATAGAGAAAATTGATTTTCAGAAATTTGCAATGCCGCTTATTGTTAAAAGAGATAATGAATATTACCCTGGAATAGTCGAAAAACTTGCTGACCTTGTTTTTGAATTAGAAAGATGCGGAGCTTCCGATAAAATTGTCCTTGCCGTTAAAGAATACCGTAAAAAGATTATTTCATCTATCATTCTGTACTATCAGGGAGATCTGGTTGATGCACAACTTATCGTGAACGAAATGCTTGATGAGTTTAATGATGCAGCTCCGGCAATTACGGATATTAACAGTAGTATTGCGTTCCCTGGCGGGGGACCAGATTATTCTGAGGTACAGTTTTTCCGAGCAAGATTGTCTGAGAATGTTGTTGAGTTCTCGTCAGAAGATATGCTGCATATTCCTTTCAACAAGCGTCACATTGTCAAAAGTGAACGATTTAGTATACCGGGATTGCCTTGTTTGTATTTGGGCAATTCATCTTACGCTTGTTGGGTGGAGATGGGATGTCCAGCGGATCATCGTTTCAATGTCGCACCTATTCTTTTGGATAATACCCAAAAAGTATTAAACTTGACTGTTTCGATAAGCGCCTTATATGCATTTAACGAAAGTGAAAATACTTTGAGTGAGTCAGAAAATGAGAATTATGTTATTAGTCTCTTGAAACTTTTTGTACTGACTCTTTGTACTTCGTATAAAGTTGAGGAAACAAATCGTAATTTTAAGTCTGAGTACATCTTGCCACAGATGCTTATGCTTGCCTGCAAGAGAAGAAAACTGGATGGTATAACCTATTACTCAAAACAAATACCAAGTGAATTGCTCGCCTGCAATGTTGGTGTAAATTTAGTTTTGTTTGCAAAATATAATGGAGAAGAAAGTCTCTCTGAGATATGCCAACACTTAGAAGTAGGCACATCATTCAATTTTGCCTTGTTCAAACAATTACTGCCTTGCCAACTCTATAAAACATATGAGCTTAGAGCTTTATCGACTCCTTACATAAACAATGTAGGAACGAAAAACCACTTCTTCCCGTACACCGAAACGCAGTTCTTTGAATTTGATAAGTACTTGTTTGCCAATTGGCACCGTGATTGGACGATTCCTACTCTCTAAAATAAGTGTAGAATTAAAGCGGGACTTGCACCCCATTGGAGCGCAATTCCCGCTTGCAATATTCGGTTATTCTTCCATGACCTCTAACATCATTCGTGCGCCCAGCTTAAAGCTGTTCTGGAAGATTAGACAATCCGTGATGGTTTGATATTCTCGCACACAGTCTGCGTACTTCTCGAATAAATCTTTCTGTTCGTCTGTCATGGTTGCTTGGAGTTTTTCTTCATTCCTGCAAATCAGCTCCAACAGTTTCTTGTATTCTTTGCAAGAGGATGTGTCATACTCGGTTGGCTCGATGTTGCCGTACCAAAATTCTTCAAGGATTCTCATACGGCATTCTCCTCGTAGATCATTTCACGAAGGACGATTTCCTCAGCTCGGTTGCGTATGCTGTTCATAGCTCTAACCCATGTCATCTGATTGTGCTGCTTCATGCCCTCTGTCACGCCCTCAGATGCCTTCATCTGCTCGATGATAAGTTCAAGGCGGCTCTGTGCCTGCTCGTTCAAATCAGCCAGATAAGTCCACACTTCACCGCTAAGACACAGATCATTGAAGCGGATGGGGTTGTGCTCCTTGATATAATCTCTGTGCATACGCCCCCAACGACCAATAGGTCTGGTTTCCTTCGGTAAGCGAATATCGGGAATATAGTAATCACCGCAACGAATATAGTTCAGTTCCTGCATCATATGTACCTCCAATAAGATTCAAACATTCTGTTAAAGATAGAAAAAGGCGATACCTGGTTATGAAAACCAAGTATCGCCACTTTTTCTTGTCGCACTCCTGTACGGCAGCTACCCTATGTCAGTAATGTTCTCGTACTGTCTTATTGGAAACTACCCTTCGATAGTCTCTTTTCTACGGAGATGGAGGGATTTGAACCCTCGCGCCACGTTAATGACCTATACCCTTAGCAGGGGCACCTCTTCAGCCTCTTGAGTACATCTCCACAAAACGCCTACTGCAATAGTTAGTATACCAAAAACGCCCCCTGTTGTCAAATACTTTTTCGCAAACGGGACAAAAAAATGGCGTTCACCATTTCTGATGAACGCCGAATTGCCTTATCGAGCGGTTTTGATTGTCACTGTTTTGGTTGCATCGTCCCAAGCGACGTTTGCGCCAAGCTCATCTGCCACGAAGCGCACGGGTACGAAGGTACGTCCGTCGATGATAACAGGTGCAACACCATATTTTTCAAGCGCCTTGCCGATAGTCATCTTGATTTCCTTATCGTTGATGGAGAGCGTAACCTCTTTGGTCGCGCCGTTCCAATCCACCTTGCCGCCCAGAGCCTCGGTGATAATTCTGATAGGCACCAGAGTTCTGTCATTGCGGATGACGGGTGCAGCATCGTAAATCACTGCTTCGTTATCCACGTTAACGATACGGCTGCCGATTTGCAGCTTAATGGTCTTGCCTGCTTCAGCCGCGTTGCTATCATCCGCCGCATCCTTCTGCACGAATGTCGCATCCACGGAAACCTTGCCGACAGGCATGGTAAATGTGTATTCGTTATCGTCCGCCTTTTTCAGCTTCACGGTGCTGTTGTTTTTGTCCTTTACCGTCATCTTGTCCAGCTGATAGCCGCTGTCGGGGGTTGCCTTGATGGTCACTGTTTCGCCGGCTTCTGCCTTCGCGGGGGTAACGGAGATTTCGCCGTTTTCCGTCTTGCCTGTGCTTACGCCGTAGGTCGGGGCGGAAGTGTCAGAGGAAGAAGAACCGGATTTTCTGCGTGTTACGGAAACAACACAGCTTGCAGGTTCATAATTGCCGCCCATGTCTGTTGTAAATGTATACTCCATAGTTGCATTCGGCAAAGAAGCCTTTAAGCCCTCTACCTTAATGCTGTCAACGTCGCATACAACCTTTGCTGTATCTCCGTTGCAAACGCCGTCAACCGTAAATGTAACGCTGCCTGCGCCTTTCAATGTGCTATTATCTACAGTTAATTCTACCTTCTTGGGTGCAACTGTAAAAGGAATCGTTTTTTCGGCTTCTTCGCTGTCAGCCCACTTATAATTTTCTGCATCCTTCAAGGTTAAAATAACGTCATACACACCGGCATTCTTTCCGCCTTCATTCTTTGTAACATCATAATCAGCTGTTGCGGTTACATCTGCTGTCAATACTGTGCCGTTATAGATCTTGCTTTCCACCGTAGGCACTGCTACCTCTTTCTTTGTAATGGAAATTGCTGTCGCACTGCTTACGGCTGTTTTGCCATCTGTATCTGTAATCTCAACAGTGTATTTGCCGCTGTCCGCAACATTTTTCACGGTATATGTAGCTTTTGTTGCGCCTTCAATAGCTACGCCGTCCTTCTGCCACTGATATGTAACACCGGAAACAGGCGTTGCCGCTGTGAGAGTAACATTCTCGCCGTCATACTGCTTTGTCGCATTGCCTGTTACGGAAACTGTAGGCGCATTCAACTTCCACTGTGCATAAACAGTAATGCTTTCGTTGCTGGGAATCTTATCACCAACTGCATAGGCAGTGCCTTTGCCATCTTTCGCTGTGTTCCATCCGGTAAATGTATAACCGGCACGTCTAAAGCTGCTTGCTTTTGCAAGATGCTCATTTCCTTTAATTTCAGCATACGTTTTTGCCGTTACACCGCTGATATTCGCGTCATAAGTAACTTCAATCGTATTTGTAGAATCATTCAAAGTCCATTTTGCATAGTAGTTTTGGCCGTTCTGAGGCTCACCTGTATATGCCGTATCGGAAAAATCTGCGTTTTTGTGCCATTCCACAGTGTAGCCCGGACGAGAAACTGCATCAAAGCCTGTCTTTGTCATATCAACTGTTCCGCCGTTTGTCACATAGCAGGTTTTAGTCACAGAACCGGCTTTCTTGTCAGCTAATAAGGCATTTAAGATGTTCTTGTTATTTACATAAATATCCTTATGATTATTTGCCCATTCAGGTGCCACTTCGCCTTCTTTAGTATTATACCAGTTATTGATGCACCAATCCCCGATGGTAAAATCAGAAGAATAGACATCACTCATATCATAAATTTCCACAGGTGTTCTCTGAAAAGCACCGACACCAAGCGTTTTTACTCCGCCGGGAAGATACATTTTCAGCACTCTTGTATCATAAAATGCACCGTCTCCAATTGTTTCAAGTTTAGAATTCTTTGAAATATTTACCTCTTTAAGAGAAGTACATCTATTGAATGCCTGTTTCCCAATAACTGTTACGCTGTCCGGAATTGCAATGCTTGTAATGTTTGTCTGTTGAAAAGCACGATTCCCGATTGTTTCAAGTTTAGAATTCTTTGGAATATTTACCTCCGTAAGAGAAGTACATCCGTTAAATGCCTGTTCCCCGATAGCTGTTACGCTGTCCGGAATCGTAATACTTGTGATATCTGTCTGTTCAAAAGCATGATTCCCGATTTTTGTAATGCCGTTCCCGATTTCAAGTGTTTCCAATTTGGTACATCCACTTAAAAAATAATCGGGAATATCCTTAACCCCGTCACCAAGCTTTACCTCTTTAAGAGTATCCTTTTTCCCGTTCAGGTTGAAATTGATTGTCCCTGCACCCAGTTCAAAGGTTTCCAAGGGTGCGGCACCGGGCCAGTTTGTTCCCCAGCTCGCTACGGTATTAGAAGAAAGAACCAAGTTCTCATCCCCTTCGATTTTAAGGGACTTCAGAGAAGGACAGTTGATAAATACACCATTCCCCATCGATTTCACTTTACCAAGCTCTACGGATTCCAGCTTTTCGCATCCGCCGAAGGCATTCGAGCCAATACTTTCTATTTCTCCCTCAAAGATAACTTTCTCTAACGCTTTCAGCTGATAAGCAAAAGCGTCAGGCAATTCCTTTACATCCTTCTGAATAATCAGTTTTTTAATGCTGCTTCCAGTTAATACAACACTGGACGTTTTGTTGCCGTTGGGATTCTCGCCGCTATAAAAGTCCACATTCCCCGGATAGGTAAATGTATCAATATTTGCCAGATTACTCATGCCATAGGGGCCTACTTCTTTTATATCCTGCAAGCCATTGTCAAAATTGATAGTGTCAAATCCTGTTCCGCGGAATGCCGCCGTACAGATGGTGTCAATCCGTTCCGGCAGGGCAAGCTCACCGGTGTAGGTTTTTCCGTCTACTATACAGGTATTCAGGCTTTTATCTCTGTCAAAAAATCCGTAAGGAACGGCACTGCCTGTCAGCATTTCATGACCCGGTATCCAATAATCCGAAACATTTTTAGGCTTGAAATTTGTAAAATCAACCGTCGTAATCAAAGGGCAGTACGAATAAACACCGCTGCCGTAATAGGTTACGTTTTCATTAAATGTAATTGTCCCATTCAGCGCCAAATAAGAAAATGCATCTGTACCGATTCCTGTAATGCCATCTTCTACAATAACCTTTGTGATTGGAACAACCTCCTGTGTTGTTCTGTCAGCCTCGACATCGCTGAGTAAGGCTCTTCTCCAAGGAGCAATATCCCCCTCAAAGCTATCAATCGTAATATTTTCCCCGTAGTAATCTGCAATGTTGCCTTCGCCCGAAATGGTCAAGGTATAGCCATCTACCTTTTCGTATCCGCCTTCATCTGTTGTTGCGTAGGAATATCCGTTTTCTTCCGCCTTGCGGTATAATGTATCGTTATTCTTTACCAGTTCCCACGAAACCTCATCTTCTTCGGTTGCACCGCAGTCGTCCCCTTTTGCAAAAACTTCCCCTTCTGCAACGGCAGTTTCTTGGTCATCATCAGAAGCTGCGGAAATTCCATCTTCTATCTTTTCTTCCTTTACGGACTGCTCAGTCTTTTCCTGCTCTTCCTTCGCAGATTTTTCCCCTTTCTGCTCGTCCTGCTCCACCGTTCCCTCCTGTGCCTGAGGGTCGTCCGTCCCCTCCGCCGCGAATGCCGGCACAGAAGCCATGCTTGCCGCTACGGTCAGCGCAAGTGCCTTCGCATAATAATTTTTCTTCATATTTTTTCCTCCCTTTTATCTGTACTTTCTTTATACCCAATGCGAATAAATTCCTTTTTTCTTCACAAACAGAAAAAGCACCGCCCCTATCCGGCAATGCTCGTTTTTTTGCAGCTGGCTGCCAGTTGAAAGGCCCTGTAGCTTTGCGTCATAGGCTTTCGCCTACTTTGCCGAATTATGCTTGTTTTCTGCGAAATTTATTATTTTATGCAATTTGAATTATAGCAAAAAGGGATTTCTATTACAACCTTAATTTATAAAAAATATCCTGATTTGTAATATTTTTTCGTAAGAGGGTGGTTTTGTTTCGTTTAAAGGCACTACAATAAAAAAAGGCAATCCAAGGGGACTGCCTTTTCATGAGAGATATCTTATTTTAAGCCTCCTGCAGCAGCTGCTTCAAATCCTCCTCCGGAGTCGTGATTGGTGCAATCCCGAAATTCTCCACAAGGTACTGCAGCACATTGGGCGAAACAAATGCCGGCAGGGTAGGGCCAAGGCGAATATTCTTGATGCCCAAATACAGCAGGGTCAGCAGGATACACACCGCCTTCTGCTCATACCAGGAAAGCACCATAGACAGCGGCAAATCATTCACGCCGCAGCCGAACGCATCGGCAAGCGCAACGGCAATTTGAATCGCACTGTAAGCATCATTGCACTGCCCGATATCCATCAGACGGGGCAGACCGCCAATGGTGCCAAGGTCAAGGTCATTGAAGCGGTATTTGCCACAGGCAAGCGTCAGCACAACCGTATCCGCAGGGGTCTGTTTTACGAACTCCGTATAGTAATTGCGTCCGGGACGCGCCCCATCGCAGCCTGCAACAAGGAAGAAATGTCTGATTGCGCCGGCTTTCACTGCCTCGATGAGGTTATCCGCCACCCCAAGCACCGTGCCGCGGGCAAAGCCTGTCATCACTGTATTGCCGCCATTGATGCCTGTAAGCATCCTATCCTCGGCATAACCGCCCAGCTCCAGTGCCTTTTCGATCACAGGGGTGAAGTCCTTATCCGCGCCGATATGCGTCATTTCGGGATAGGATACCACCTCTGTGGTGAATACGCGGTCGGCATAGCTTGCCTTCGGCGGCATCAGGCAGTTGGTGGTAAACAGCACCGGCGCAGGCAGCTCTGCAAATTCCTTCTGCTGATTCTGCCATGCTGTGCCGAAGTTGCCCTTGAGATGCGCATATTTTTTCAATTCGGGATAACCATGTGCAGGCAGCATTTCGCCATGGGTATAAATATTGATACCCCTGCCCTCGGTCTGCTCCAGCAGTAGCTTGAGATCATGCAGATCGTGACCGGAAATCACAATAAACGGCCCCTTTTCCACAGTCAGCGGAACGGTAACAGGTGCCGGCGTGCCGTAGCTTTCGGTATTTGCCTGATCCAGAAGCGCCATGCACTTGAGGTTTTTCTCACCGACCTCCATCACGATGGGCAGCAGCTCCTCCATGCCCCAATCCTCGCCGACAGCAAAAAGCGCCTTTGCGAAGAAATCGTTCACCGCATCATCGGTATAGCCCAGCACCAGGGCATGATGCGCATAGGCCGCCATGCCGCGCACCCCGAACAGAATCAGGGATTTCAGGCTGCGGATATCCTCCTGCGCATTCCAGAGATTCGTCATATCGTAATCGGCAGCGCGACCGCACGGAGCAGCACAGTCCGAACAGTCGGGCACAAGCCTTGCCTTTTCCGCATGTACGCGGTCAATCAGCTCGCGCAGTGTCTTTTCGTTGAAGCTTACATTTGTAACGGTGGTAAATAATCCCTCAATCATCAGCCGCCATGTGCCGTCATTCACATCGGGGGCATTGTCCGTTGCGCGCGCAAGCCCAATCAGCGCCCCTGTCAGCTCATCCTGCAGCTGTGCCACATCAGCAGTTTTGCCGCAAACGCCTGCATTTCCCATACAGCCGGTACATCCTGCCGTCTGCTCACACTGAAAACAAAACATTTTGTTGCCCATTTGAAACCCTCGCTTTCTTCTTTGTCCTCTTTTTAATCCAGAATTCTGCCATCTGTGGAGATGGTCACAACCTGCCATGGAATAAATTTCCCACTCTGCTGTAATGCCGTTTTTGCCGCAAATTCCAGACCGCCGCAGCAAGGAACCTCCATGCGGACAATGGTGACGCTTTTGATATCATTCTCACGAATGATTTCGGTCAGCTTCTCGGAATAATCCACACTGTCCAGCTTCGGACAGCCCACAAGGGTGATATGTCCCTTGATGAATTTTTCGTGGAAGGCGGCATAGGCATACGCGGTGCAGTCTGCGGCAATCAGCAGCTTTGCGCCGTCAAAATACGGTGCGCGTGCAGGAACCAGCTTAATCTGCACAGGCCACTGGGACAGGCGGCTGACCGCCTCTGTATTGCAAGCCGCGGCGGATTCTTCGTGTGCGATTGTTCTGGACTGACTTCCCGGACATCCGCAGGGAAGTGTCATCCCTTCTGTCTGCATTTTTTCCTGTAGCCTTCTGCGCTTATTTTCCTCCACTGCCTTTTCATCATACGCTGCCGCTTCGCGCTCCACAAAGGTAATCGCGGCAGTGGGGCAGGTAGGCAGGCAATCGCCCAGACCATCGCAGTAGTCATCGCGCATCAGCTGCGCCTTCCCGTTTACCATAGCGATTGCGCCTTCGTGACAAGCGGCGGCACAAGCACCGCAGCCATTGCATTTATTCTGATCAATTTCAATGATTCTTCTTTTCACAATAAAAACCTCCTTGCTTTTTTGTTTTCATTATAGTATGCTAAATTCAACAAGTCGGTTGAATTTTCAACGAAAAGAGGGTTTTTATGAAAGAATTTTTTCCCATCATCCGTTCCTCTCAGCTTTTTTCGGGCGTTTCCGAGGAGGAACTGACCGCAATGCTCTCCTGTCTGGAAACAAGAAAGGAAAGCTTTCCCAAGGATGCCCTGCTGCTGCGCATCGGGGATACGGCAGATGCCATCGGTCTTGTGCTGTCGGGCAGTATTCTAATCATACAGGAGGACATCTGGGGCAACCGCAACATCATTTCCAAGGCAGGGGTGGGGCAGACCTTTGCCGCCGCCTATGCCTGCGCGCCCGGCTCTGTGCTGAATGTAAGCGTTGTGGCGGAAACAGCTGTTACGGTGCTGTATTTGAACATAAAGCGTGTGCTGCATGTGTGCTCCTCCGCCTGTGCGCATCATAGCCATATCATCCGAAATCTGCTTGGCGAGCTTGCAGAGAAAAACCTCCGCTTCAGCGAAAAGCTGACCCACATGGGGCAGCGCACAACGCGCGCAAAGCTGATGTCCTATTTTTCCGCAGAGGCACAGCGGCTCGGAAAATATGAATTCGATATTCCCTTTTCCAGACAGCAGCTTGCGGATTACCTCGCGGTGGAGCGCAGCGGACTTTCTCTGGAGCTTGGGAAAATGCGGGATGAGGGTCTTCTGGATTTTCATAAAAACCATTTCGTTTTGAAGGTATAACGCCAATAAAAAAGCAGAAACTCCTTTTTCGCAGGAGCTTCTGCTTTTTGTTTGCTTATTTCATTCCGTTTTCAGCGAAGCGGTGGAACAGCGCCGCAATCTCGGCACGCGTAGCAGTGCCCTTCGGATAAAGGAGATTGCTGTCGCCCTTTACAAGGCCGGTATTCACCGCCCACGCCATAGCGCCCATCGCATAATCGGAAATGCTCTCATAATCGTCGAACTCCCGAATTGCCATGCCGCCCTGTGTGGTATCATAGCCCTTATACTGCGCATAGCGATAGAAAATCGCCGCAAGCTGTTCACGGGTAATCGGATCATTCGGGGCAAAGCTGCTGTTGCCGTAGCCGCCCATAATGCCGTTTTTCTGTGCCCATGTCACCGCATCATAAAACCATGCCGTACCGGAATCACGCACAACATCGGTAAAGCTGTTTTCTCCCTCGACAGCAGGACTGCCCTCCATGCGGTAGAAAATTACCGCAATCTGCGCACGGGTGGTGTTCGCATAAGGCGCAAAGACTGCCGTATCCATGCCGGACATCAGACCCTTTTCGTAGCTAAACAAAACATCCCGATAAAACCAATCGCCCGCATTGACATCCGCAAAGGGATTCTTCACTGCATCCGGCTCGTTCGGCTCTCTCTTTTTCCAGTCTGCATAAACTGTTTTGCTGCCGCTCAGCTTGATTTCCGTAATCCTCTGCGTCAATGCCGAATCGGCATACCAGCCGCCGAAGTCATAGCCGTCGCGCATCGGGGTATAGGCGGAAAGGTCAAGCGTTTTGCCGCGGGCGGCGCGGATTGCCTGCATGCTGCCGCCGCCGTTGGTTTCAAAAGTCAGCGTGTAGTAGGTCGTGCCGCCGCCGCCACCGCTACTGCTTGAACTGCCGCCACTCGAACTCCCGCCGCTTGGACTGTCGCCGCTGTCTTTTTTCGGAATACTCTCACCTGTCGCAATCTTGGTATTGCACCCCTTACAGTAGGTGTCACCCGTATAGCCGTCTGCACTGGTGGTGGCCTCAACTCTGCCGCGCACCTCAGTGCCGCCCGTATGATTGCTTGCGTTTAATTCGCCGTAGGCTGTATTGCAGATTTTGCAGACAGCCTTCGCCGTACAGGTAGCCGTACCGCCGGAACAGTTGCCCGTTTCGGTGTGACTGCTGTTGTTCAAGCAGGTGCGGGTATGCGTCCCATTGCCGTTGGAAGTCCATTCGCCCCAGTTGTGGATACATACTATCGGAGGCTCGGGGTCCGGTATCACTATGATCAGTGTCCAGTTGGCGTAAAGCACCACATCCTCCGTAACAGGGAAAACGTCACCCGGGCAGCCCGCTTTCTTTCCGTCAGAACTCTCCAGTGCCCAATATTCAAAAGCAGCCGTATCATATGTAAAGCCACAATCCGGAAGGGTATAATCTCCGGATGTCCCAACCGGTTGCATGTAGCCAGATGCGTTGCCGCCGTCAAAAGAAACGGTGTAATTTTCGCCCTGTACATTCCACGCACCCCATGCCCCATTTGGATTGCTTTGAAAATTGTCCTTATACCCGGCAGGAACATATATCACTCGATTCTCGGGCCAGGAATCCCCATACTCATAAAATACGAATAATCCAAAGTTGATTTCATACGAATTCTTCCAATGGGTATGAACCTCCGTAAGTCTTGTGCATCCAATAAATGCGAACGATCCCACAGAATTGACGCTGTCAGGAATATCAATTTGCGTAAGGGCAGTACAGTCCCGAAAAGCAGCATCCCCTATCTTCTTGACTGTTTTGGAAATATGTACCTCGGCAAGTTCCGAGCATCCACGAAATGCGTTTTTACCAATATTGGTCACGCCTTTCTCTATGATTACCTTTTTAATCTTTTGCTTTTCGTTCTCCCACGGGCAAACCGGATCGCCAGTACCTTCAAAATCAGGCATTTCACCCTCACCTGATATGGTAAGCGTCCAGTCCGTAAGCACCCCGTCCTCGTATTGGCTGATCATCCATTCAACATCTGTTCCGGGAATAGGTATAGGAACACCCAAAAACGGCCCATATAGCACAGCAGCAACTTTCCTATAACGTGATGTATTAAGTTCCTTCTGTTCCTCGGCGGTAAGCTGCTGCATTGCATCTACAACGGCTTGAAACCGCGTCCTCACTTCCTCAATATTATCGTCATTGATATCTTTCGCATCCGGCAAAGCGTCAATCATAGCCTGTACGCTTTCCACGGTAACGACTCCCTTTGTATTTAACAGGGCAGTCATTTCCTCCTGCTCCGTTTCTGCCGCCGATACCGGCACAGAAGCCGTAGAAAACAGGAAGCAGGTGCAAAGCAGTGCCGTGTAAATCCGTTTTCTTTGTTTTTTCATTCGTTTTTCCTCCCTCCATTGCTGTCATGTCATTTCCTTTTCCGTATCCCGCTCCTTCCTTTTTTCTGTGTCATGCAGACACCGCAGAAAGAGCCTTTCACTTATATAGGTACAAAAAAACCGAAAAACTCTCACCTAAAAATCAAATTTTTTTAAAAAAATAAAAAAATAGAGAGCCGCACAAAAGCGGCTCTCAAAATCAGCCTTCTGCCGCCTTCAGATAACGGGCAATCAGCTTGCCTGCCGCCAGAATCCCCACAGGTAAAAGATACGCGATATACTGCGCTGTGCCGCCGTAGGCAATCAGCAGGTTATAAATCGCGTGAAAGGTAATCGCCGCCCCAAGCAGTCCGCAGGTTCCGGCAATTTTCAGCCACGTCCGCCGCCATACATACGCAAGCCCGCCGCCGACGATGGCTCCGCAAATGACATGCATTGCTCCCGTTCCGATGCCACGGAAGAAAATAAAGGAGAAATGCGCGGCTCCGTTTTGAATCAGATAGCAGATATTTTCAAAGGTAGCAAAGGAAAGCGCAGTAATCACTGCGGCAATCCCAATCTGCCGCGCCTGCGGCTCAAATACCAAAAGATAAAAGAGCAGCGGCAGCAGCTTCATCCCCTCCTCCACCACAGGTGCAATCTCCACAGTGGCGGCAAAGGCATCTGCCCCATACAGCGCCGCGAGAAAGGGATTGAGATATGCAGAAAGCAGGCACATGCCCATTCCCGCAAAGCAGAACAGAAAAGCCCCTGTATGCCGTTTTCCCATGCACAGGGCGGCAATCAGCAGAGGCGATGCCATGCAGATAAAAATATTTTCCATATATGTCATGCCTGCACCGCCCTTCCTGTGGCAGGCAGCAGAGCGAATACGCAGCCCGTCAGCAGAACATCAAACCCGTAATAGAGGAAGGAAGCCAAATCCCCCTGTCGGAAGCAGCCGGAAGTCCAAAGGATATATTCCGCCGCCACATAGCACAGCACCCCGATATGGAAATATCGCAGCTGCCGCGCCGCTCCCGTCTGCGTCCGCGCATAAGCAAGCCCCCGTATCGCATAATAGGAAACAGCAATCATCATGCCGCACCAAAGCAGATTCGAGAGAATATCCCCAAAGGTGCAGTAAAATATACATAAGGGAACGCCTATCAGGAAGGCAATCCGCGCCCTTCGGCACACAAAGCCTCTTTCCTCCGCGGAGGAAAGGGAGTATTGCAAAATAGAAAGAAAAATAACGCTTGCCACCCAGCCAAACTCCGATACATAAAAAACCTGCGGCGTTTTTGAGAACAAAAACAGATGCAGCGTCCAGTACAGGGAGCCGAGCGCAAAGCAGCCATAAAAGCAGGCCAGCAGAAAATACGCCTGCTTTCTGCCCTTCAGATATCGCATCCCGCTCAGACAAAAGCCCAGCAGGGTAACAGAGAATTGCACAAAGTTATCGGCAAGTTCCATTCGCATTGTCCCCCTTTTGCTCCTCCGACTGTTCGTTCTTATGCAGCAGGCAGATACGGAAGCACGCGATTGTCACACACACACCAAGGACAAAGGCGAGCAGTCCGGTCACGATATATCCCAGCACAGCACTGCCGCCCAGCATGGTTGCCGCTGTTCCAAAGCCGGAGGATATGCCCGGCTCCATTCGATTGACCATATCGGGCATAAAAAGGGAAACCCCAACGATTACCGCAAGGCACGCCGCCACGCCGAAAACGGCGGCGATCCGTTCCTGCTGCTGCCTTCTTTGACGCTCCTTTTCCGCAATCCGCCGTTTTACCTCTGCAATTCGTTCCTCATGACTCCGCATTTGTGATTCCCTCCCGTTCCAGTAATCCGCGCAGGCGGCCCTTGCCCCGATACACCATATTGGTAATCTGCTTCTCGCTTTTCCCCATAACCTCAGCAGCCTGCAAATAGCTCATGCCCTCAAAGTAGACCAGATAAAGCGCCTCTCGGTAATCCGGATTTAACGCAGCCATGCAGAAATGCAGAATCCGATCCCGCTCCTTTGTGCGGACAACCTCCTCCACCAGCGTCTGTCCGTCCGGCTCCTCGGTCAGATTATCCAGGCTGAAGAAAAGCCGCCGTCTGCTTCTGCCGCGCAAAGCCATGTGCCGTGCCGCTTTATACAGATAGGCCTTTAAGCCGCCGTCTCGAATGCGTGGCTTTTTCGTAAATAAATAGGAAAAGACTTCGATCATCAAATCCTCCGCTTCGTGAACGTCATGCAGATAGCCGTTGATATATAAGGTCAGCGGATTGCCGTATTTTTTCATCAATGCCACAAGCCCCGCTTCATCGCCGCAAAGATATTGCCTGTAAAGCTCTTCATCCATCGCCATGCCGTTCACTTCCTTTCCATCGCATCCTCTCAGCACAGAAAGGCATTGCGCCGCAAAAGGATGTCCTCTGTCTGAAATACTATCTCCAGTATATGCGAACATCCGCATAAATTCAAGATTTTCGTCATCAATCGCATCTGCATGCTGTCGGCAGAATTTTCTACGATGCTGCGATGCGGAAATCTGCATCTCCTCCCCCCGATTCCGTCAGAAATCCATAAAACCGCGGACTGACTGCAACCAACTTGCTTTTCTTGCAAAAATCCTCTATGATAAGCTTAAATTAGCCATTTTCTCGCAAAGGAGGAACCTTCTATGGATAAGGATTTCTTGAAATTTATGTCATTCGTTGCCTTTATGGAAGCGAAAAAGGAAGCGGAACGGGATTGCTCTGCCGAAGCTGCGGAATGGCAGGATACCATCCCTACTATCAGAAGAAAGCCCGACCCTGCTACAGAAGCGCTTCTTCTCAGCCGCATCCGGATGCCCGAAAAGCCGGTAAACAAAATGGGATCCGGCGAAAAGGTTTTTATGGGTATCGGCATCATCGGTCTGTTTGATGCCGCTTTCGGTCTCTTTCTGATGGACGCTTTTTATTTTCTTGTCGGGCTTGTTGTCGGTGTTTCCTTTATCATCATGGCAACCTCAAATGCAAAAAAGAGATATGATGAAAAGCTGGCAGAATATGAGCTGGCACAGAGGGACTTCCCTGCTTATCAGAGAAAAATGCTCGCCAAGCAGAGGCTCGGAAAGTAAACGGAATGATTGGAGGGGATCAGATAATGTCACAAAAAAGGAGTACCATTCTTATCTGGGCCGCGGTCATTTTTATTCTCATTGCCGCATGCTTGATTACCGACCGCAACAATCTTGCAGAAAGAACGCTTTATTCCTCACAGGAGGAAATGCAGTCCGCCATGCAGGATACCTTTGTGTATTACACCGCGAGAGGGGAACGACAGGCATGGAGCATCCATGGCGATACCGCAATACAAACCTATGAAAACGGCGCAGTATTTTCGTATACCATCACGAAATGGCATCCGCACCGCGGTGCGCTGACGCTCACACTGGACACCACAGCACAAAAGGAAACGCTGTTTGTTGCACTTAATGGCTCTCTGTTTGATCAGCATAAGCATGTCTTTCGTCCGGAAGAACAGCTTGCCTCCTCCGACAGAAGTGCGAAGCGCAAGCCTGTTTCCGGACAGAATCAGCCTGCTACGCAGAATAAACCCTCCGAGCAGAGTAAATCTTCCGAGCAGAGTAAGCCTGCTGAAACAACTCCCACCCCCGTATATACCTCCCCCAAATCACAGAAGAAGCCCGAACTGCCCGATTGCGGCGATTATGAAAGCTATGAGGATTTCATGGATGACTGGGATGGCTATATGCCGGATGGCAGTGATGCAGAGGATTACTGGGAGGATTGGTAAGAACGGTATGCAGAAAGGGAGTATGCACATGAATGACAGAAAGATGGTCTTAGATGGCATGATGGGACTGGTGATCGGGGACGCATTGGGGTGTCCCGTTCAGTTTCTCAACAGAGAGGAGCTTCGGGAGCGTGGAGCCGTCACCGAAATGGAGGGCTACGGCACCTATAACATGCCCCCCGGCACATGGACGGATGACAGCAGTATGGCGCTCGCAACCCTCGCGAGCATCAACGAAAGGAACTGCATCGACCTGCGCGATATCATGGAACGCTTTCTTGATTGGGAATTTCATGGCGCATATACCCCCTTCGGCGAAGCGTTTGATGAGGGGAATACCTGCAGCAACGCCATCTATAAGTATCGTGACAGCCACGACCTCGCAACCTGCGGCGAAACGGGCGAATACTCCAACGGCAACGGCGCATTGATGCGAATTCTCCCTGTCTGCCTGTATTTCATTCAGAAGGAAGATATTTCGGATGCGGATGCCCTTCGGCAAATCCATCTGGCAACAGGGCTTACGCATAATCATCTGCGGTGTCATATCGCAAGCGGATTGTATTATTTTATCGCAAAAGCCATCGTCACAATGGCACCAAAAAATGCCGATTTGAAAACCTGTATCCAATACGGCTTAGAAAAAGGCTTTGCATTTTATCACACGCCCGAAAGCCTTGCGGAGCTGATGTACTTCCAGAGATTACGCGACTTAAATGAATTTTTCTCCCTGCCCGAAGATGAAATCGAGAGCGACGGCTATGTTCTGCATGCTTTGGAGGCGGCAATCTGGTGTCTGCTTCATACCAATCGCTTTCGGGACTGCCTGCTCCGCGCAGTCAATCTCGGCGATGATACCGATACCACTGCCGCAATCGCAGGCGGGCTTGCAGGGCTGTATTATCACTATGAAGCCATGCCTCAGGAATGGGTAAATGCCATCCGAAGAAAAGCATGGATAAAAAGGCTGTGCCTGCAAGAGCTTTAGCATAAAAACAGGACTTCCCCTGCGGGAAGTCCTTTGTAACCTACTCATTTTCAATTCTTCATCTTCTGCACTCAACTCGCCCATTTCCTCCAGTGCAACAAGGTACTGTCTGAAAATATTCTCTTTAGATTTTTCTATGCAGGATAAATATTGCGGCTCCTTCATCATTCTGAAAAGCTCCATTCTTGTCGGAACTTTTCCGTGCAAGGCTGCCTTTATTCGATAATACTCACTTCTTGTCCACGAATTTACTATCATTGCAATCACCCTTCATTTCGTTTTCTCAGAATCAGATTCAGCCACCGTTCGTCTCCTCTTTCCGGTCGAACATCGCCGGTAATCCATTTCTCCTCTATGTCAAAGCCGCCTGTTTCATTTAACAGTTCCGCAAATGCTTCTTCTGTCATATCAAGAAAATATCTTCCCCTTCGCTCTCCCTCAAAAGTCCCATATTTGAATGAAAGATAGGCAATCCCCTCTTTCTTGAGTGCAAGCAATATTTTTTTCAGCACCTCTTTTAATTCATTATGGGTTAAATGAAGAATGGACGCACACGCCCAAATCCCATCATACTTTTCATATTCCTCCAATTCCTGAAATAACATTTGCTTCACTTCAATACCCGTATATCGACTTGCCGCCCGGCACATCTCGGCAGAACCGTCTACCGCCTCCACAAAATAACCTCTATTTAGAAAACATTTTGTGTCACGCCCCGAACCACAGCCAAAATCTAAAATCAAAGCGCCCTTTTCCAGCTTACTCAAAAAAAGCTCTTGTACCTCACTAAAATCGACCTCTCTTGTTTCACGGATAAAATTTTCTGCATTTTGTTCATAATATAATAAGGTCTTTCTCATACTTTAACTCCCTCATATCAAATAGGCTTTTAAAGCATAATATCATCTTCACTGTCTCTCGGCAAGCCTTCTGCCGATAACCACATAAAAACAGGACTTCCCCTACGAGAAGTCCTCATTTTTTTCTCTCTATAAAATTAGTACAGCTTAGCACCTGCCGGAATGTGGGCATCTACCATCAGAAGGTTCAGTCCTTCGTGACCGTCTTCCTCGTGTACTGCCGAAATCAGCATACCCTCGGAATCAATGCCCATCATCTTTCTCGGCGGCAAGTTCACGATAGCGATTGCTGTCTTACCAACCAGTTCTTCCGGCTCATAATAGTCGTGAATACCGCTTAAAATCACACGATCCTTACGTTCACCGTCATCCAGTACAAACTTCAGCAGCTTTTTGGATTTTGCAACTGCCTCACATGCCAGAATCTTAACCGCACGGAAATCGGATTTTGCAAATGTATCGAAATCTACCATTTCTTTAAAAATAGGCTCAATCTTCACATTGGAGAAATCAACCCTCTCAGCGACCTTTGCTGCAGGTGCTGCTTCGGAAGTCTTGGATGCCTTCTTATCAGCGTCCAGAGGCTTCATTGTCGGGAACAAGATAACGTCTCTGATAGAAACGGATTCTGTCAGCAGCATAACAAATCTGTCGATACCAACACCCAGACCGCCTGTAGGGGGCATACCGTATTCCAGCGCAGTCAGGAAGTCCTCATCAATCATATTTGCCTCATCGTCGCCGTTTTCGCGCAGATATTCCTGATATTCAAAACGCGCACGCTGGTCGATGGGATCGTTCAGCTCGGAGTATGCGTTGCCGTATTCTCTGCCGACAATAAACAGCTCGAATCTTTCTGTAAATTCCGGTTTATCGGGCTTTCTCTTTGTCAGAGGAGAAATTTCTACAGGGTAATCAATGATGAAGGTAGGCTGAATCAGGTTCTTTTCTACGAATTCTTCAAAGAACAGGTTCAGAATATCGCCCTTTACATGGCGTTCTTCAAATTCTACGCCCTTTTCTGCCGCGATTTTCTTTGCTTCCTCTGTATCCTTCACCTGGTCGAAATCAACGCCTGTAAACTGCTTTACGGCATCTGTCATTGTGATTCTTGCGAAGGGCTGACCCAGATCCAGATCATAGCCGCCGTAGGTAATCTTTGTTGTGCCCAGCACGTTCTGTGCTACGGTGCGGAACATTTCTTCCGTAATATCCATCATGCCCTTGTAATCTGTGTAGGCCTGATACAGCTCCATCAGGGTAAATTCGGGGTTATGACGAACGGAAATGCCCTCGTTTCTGAATACACGACCAATTTCATATACTCTTTCAAAGCCGCCGACAATCAGTCTCTTCAGGGGCAGCTCCAGCGCAATACGGCAGTACATATCAATATCCAGTGTATTGTGGTGTGTGATAAAGGGTCTTGCGGACGCACCGCCGGGGATGGTCTGCAAAACGGGAGTTTCTACCTCTAAGAAGCCCTTTGCGTCCAAAAACCTTCTGATTTCTGTAATAATTTTGGAACGCTTGATAAAGGTATCTCTGGATTCGGGGTTTACAATCAGGTCTACATATCTCTGTCTGTAGCGCAGCTCCTGATCCTTCAGACCATGGAACTTTTCGGGCAGAACCTGCAGGCTCTTGGAAAGCAGAACAACCTCTTTTGCGTGTACGGAAATTTCGCCTGTTTTTGTTTTGAATACAAAGCCCTTAATGCCGATGATATCACCGATGTCATATTTTTTGAATGCAGCGTAATCCTCCTCGCCGATGTCATTCTTGCTGACATAGGACTGCATCAGACCGTTTCTGTCCTGAATATTGCAGAAGGATGCCTTCCCCATGATACGCTTGCTCATCAGTCTGCCTGCGATGCAAACATCCTTATTCTCCAGCGCATCAAAGTTCGCTCTGATTTCGTCGCTGTGGTGTGTCACGTCATATTTTACAATCTGGAAGGGGTCCTTGCCTGCTTCCTGCATCTGTGCCAGCTTTTCTCTTCTGATTCTATTCTGTTCACTCAGCTCCTGCTGGGTCAACTCCTTATTTTCCTCTGCCACTTTTCTTCCTCCTGTCCGTTCTTTTGTAATGGTTTTATTTTGTAAATCTCAGCACCTTGAATTCTACTTCGCCGTCAGGTGTTTCAATCATAATGATATCGTCCTTTTTATGTCCCAGAAGTGCCATACCGACAGGGGATTCGTTGGAAATTCTGCCGTTCATGGGGTCTGCCTCTGCAGAGCCTACAATGGTGTATTCCATTTCCTCGTCAAATTCCACATCCAGCACCGTTACGGTCGTACCCAGGCTGATGGTATCCTTTGCACCCTCTTCTTCATCGATAACCTCTGCATTGCGCAGCATTTTTTCCAGCTGCACGATACGCGCTTCGATTTCTGCCTGTTCTTCCTTCGCTGCATCATATTCGGCGTTTTCGGAAAGGTCACCCTGACCTCTTGCTTCTTTGATTTTTTCTGCTACGTCTTTTCTGCGGACGGTTTTCAGGTTTTCCAGCTCCGCCTCCATGTTTTTCAGACCGTCATAGGTCAAAACAACTTTCTTTTCTGTCATGGGTGTGTCACTCCTCGTTTTAGTCTCATTTCATGCTTTCCTCGTTTTAGACAAGGAAAAAAGGAAGGCTTGCGATTACCCTCCCGAACTATCGTAATATTATATACTGATTCCGATCGGATTGTCAACGCTTTTTCCTTGAAAAATCAAGGCTTCTTATCCGGATACAGCTTTATTTTTACCCTTTTGCCGAAGGCGGAAAAGCCCGAAACGGAAAAACCCTTCTCCTGCAAGGCGGAAAACAGCCGCTCCCCGTCCCAATCCTCTGCCGAAAAGCCTTCCCGAAACGCCGCGCAGCCAAGGTATGCCCTCGCCTCGGCAAGCCTGCCCTCCATCTGCTCACCGCCCTCTGCCGCCATGCGGAAAAAGAACCCCTCCGCCGCCGAAATATCCGGACGCAGACTCCTAAGCCGCCGCAGAACAGGGCGATTGCCTGCGAAATCCAGCCAGATGCACCCCCGCTTCAGAATATGCTCATAGGCACGCTGCTCCATGCCGCAGGAAAGCACCACATCCGCCGCCCCAAGCGCAGCATTTTTCGGGGAGGAAAAGACCTCCGCCATCAAGCCGCGCTCCGCATAAAGCCGCTGCACCACGCCCTCTGCCGTTTCCGGCTCCTGCGTAAAAATGGCAAGGCGGTTCACCTCATTTCCCAGAGAGGAAAGCACCCTCCCCCAGATATGCGGCTCGCCCCCTGCCAGAAGAAATGCCGATTCCTCCGGATTTCTGCCCTGCCGGCGCAATGCCTCTGCCGCACCTGCGAAGGCAAAAAGCTGTGCCAGCCTGCGCCCCTCGGCAAAGGGAAGCCGTTCTCTGGGAAATTCTCCCTCGGCAGGCGGCACAATGATGGCGGCACCCGCTTCCTCCAGGGCTGCCAGAAGGCGTGATGCCCCCCTTCTCCAATCTGCTGTCAGTACGGCTGTCCGCTCTGCCTGCAAAATGCCTGTCAGTACCCCGTCCACTCGTGTCAGTGTGTACGGGTAAGTGTCCACTGTTTTTCTCTGTCTCCACCGCTGCGGCAGCAGTTTTGTCCACTTAGGAAGGACAGGCTCCTCCCCCTCTTCCAGAAATCGCACTCTTGCCGGTTCCATGCTCTATTCCCCCTTTTCCGATAGGCTTTTTCCCTGTTTTGTCAGAGAAATTCGCCTGCTTTTTCCTTAAAATTCCATACGATTCCAAAAAATTACATCCGTTTGTACTTTTCTTAATGCAAAACTAACAAGTATTTAATTTTGTACACAAAATACAGGTTCTTTTTCTCGTACAGTATTGACAATAAAATTTCAATAATCTAACATAAAATTATACAAAAGATAGCAATTTCCCATTCAGACGGGAACCCGATACAGGATAACAAATCACTATTTCTATCCCTTATATTTATATGAAAGGAGTCCACACCATGAACACAAAAATGATGAAAACCATGGATGGTAATGAAGCTGCGGCATACGTTTCCTATGCCTTTACAGAGGTCGCAACGATTTACCCCATCACTCCCTCCTCCCCTATGGCGGAGCACGTAGACAGCTGGGCTGCAAACGGCAAAAAGAATATCTTCGGTCAGACCGTACGTCTGCTGGAGCTGGAATCCGAGGCAGGTGCCGCAGGCGCAATGCACGGCGCTCTGGAGGCAGGCACACTGGCAACAACATATACCGCATCTCAGGGGCTGCTGCTGATGATTCCCCCGATGTACAGAATCGCAGGGCAGCTGAAGCCCGGCGTATTCCACGTTGCATCCAGAACCGTTGGTACACATGCCTTCTCCATCTTCGGCGATCACTCCGACGTTATGTCCTGCCGTCAGATTGGCTGCGCAATGCTTTCCTCCGCATCCGTACAGGAGGTTATGGACTTAGCAGGTGTGGCACACCTTTCCGCAATCAAGGGCAGCGTTCCCTTCATCCACTTCTTCGATGGCTTCCGCACCTCTCATGAGCTGCAGAAAATCGAAGTAATGGACTATGAGGATCTGGAAAAGCTGGTGGATCAGGATGCACTGAAGAAATTCAGAAAGAATGCACTGAATCCCGAACACCCCGTACAGCGCTCCACCGTACAGAACCCCGACGTATTCTTCCAGAACAGAGAGGCATGCACACCCTTCTACACCAGACTGCCTGAAATCGTAGAGGAATACATGAACGAAATCAACAAAATTACAGGCAGAAATTACAAGCTGTTCAACTACTTCGGCGCAGCTGATGCAGAGCATGTTATCGTAGCGATGGGCTCCGTGACAGGCGTTGCGCAGGAGGTTGTGGAAAGCCTGACCGCAAAGGGCGAAAAGGTTGGTTTCCTGCAGGTTCACCTGTACAGACCCTTCTCTCTGGCACACTTCGCAGCAGCTCTGCCCGAAACAGTAAAGGTTCTGACCGTTCTGGACAGAACAAAGGACCCCGGCGCACTGGGCGAGCCTCTTTACGGCGATGTTTGTTCCGCACTGATCGAAACAGGCAGAACCACAAAGGTTCTGGCAGGCAGATACGGTCTGTCCTCCAAGGATGTGACTCCTGCACAGATTATCGCAGTATTTGACAACATGAAGGGCGCACAGAAAAACCACTTCACCGTTGGTATCATTGATGATATTTCCAACAGCTCCATCGAGGTTGGCGCAGAGCCCGATCTGGCTGACGCAAGCACCGTATCCTGCAAATTCTGGGGTCTTGGCTCCGACGGTACGGTTGGCGCAAACAAAAACTCCATCAAAATCATCGTTGACCACACAGATAAATACGCACAGGCTTATTTTGAATATGACACAAAGAAATCCGGCGGTATCACACGTTCTCACCTGCGTTTCGGCGACAAGCCCATCCGCTCCAGCTATCTGGTAACAAAGAACGCAAACTTCGTTGCTTGTCATAACCAGAGCTACATGGAAAAATATGATATCGTTTCCGAAATCAAACCCGGCGGCACCTTCCTGCTGAACTGCACATGGACACCCGAGGAGCTGGATCATCACCTGTCTGCGGAGGTAAAGAGAACCATCGCAAACAACAACATCCACTTCTACACCATTGATGCAATCAAGATTGGTAAGGAAATCGGTCTGGGCAACAAGACAAACGCAATTTTGCAGTCCGCATTCTTCAAGCTGGCAAACATCATCCCCGTTGATGACGCAGTTACATACATGAAGGCGGCTATCGTAAAATCCTACGGCAAGAAGGGCGAAAAGGTTGTCAACATGAATTATGCCGCTGTTGACGCAGGGCTTTCCGGTCTGACAAAGATTGACGTTCCCGCAAGCTGGAAGGATGCAAAGGACGTAGATCAGGAAGCAATCAAGAAGGTTCTTCCCGAATATGTTGAAAAGCTGATGGTTCCCATGAACGCACTGAAGGGCGACCTGCTGCCTGTATCCGTATTCGCAGGCAGAGAGGACGGCACAGTTCCTCTTGGCACCTCCGCATTTGAAAAACGCGGTGTTGCGATTGACGTTCCCGCATGGGATGCAGCAAAATGTATCCAGTGTAACCAGTGCTCCTACGTTTGCCCTCACGCTGCAATCCGTCCTTTCCTGCTGACAGAAGAAGAAGCAGCAAATGCTCCCGCATCCTACGCAGTTCTGGATGCAAACGGCGCAGGCGAAATCAAGCAGTACAAATTCCGTGTGCAGGTTGACCCTCTGGATTGTCAGGGCTGCGGTGTCTGCGTAACAGCCTGCCCTGCAAAGGAAAAGGCACTGGTGATGCAGCCTCTGGAAACACAGCTGCACGAACAGGACAACTGGGACTTCTCCCTGACCCTGTCTGATAAGAAAAACCCCATGAGCAAATTCACCGTAAAGGGCTCTCAGTTCGAACAGCCTCTGCTGGAGTTCTCCGGCGCATGTGCAGGCTGCGGCGAAACAGCTTATGCGAAGCTGATGACACAGCTTTACGGCGACAGAATGTATCTGGCAAACGCAACAGGCTGTACACAGGCTTGGGGTGCAGCAGCTCCCTGCGTACCTTACACCACAAACAAGGAAGGCTGGGGCCCCGCATGGAGCAACTCCCTGTTTGAAAATAACGCACAGTTCTCCGTTGGTATGGTTCTGGCTGTAGAGCAGCAGAGAGACCGCGTAACCATGAAGGTGAAGGATCTGCTGGCACTGACCGCAGGCACAGATTTTGCGGCAGCAGCTGAAACATGGCTGGAAAACTGGGATAACGGCGATAGAAGCAAGGCTGACAGCCGTGCGGTTATCGCAGCACTGAAGGAGCTGCAGGTTGACGGTGCAGCAGCAGAGCTGAAGGACTTCATTCTGGAAAACAGCGAACACCTGACAAAGAAATCCATGTGGATGTACGGCGGTGACGGCTGGGCATACGACATCGGCTACGGCGGTCTGGATCACGTTCTGGCAAGCGGCCGTGACGTAAACGTACTGGTTGTAGATACCGAGGTTTACTCCAACACATGCGGTCAGTCCTCCAAGTCAACCCCCATCGGCGCTGTGGCACAGTTTGCCGCAGGCGGTAAGCCTACTGTAAAGAAGGATCTGGGTATGCTGGCAATGAGCTATGGCTACATCTATGTTGCACAGGTTGCACTGGGCGCAGACCCCAACCAGCTTATCAAGGCACTGAAGGAAGCAGAGGCATACAAAGGACCTTCCCTGATTATTGCTTATGCACCTTGTATCAACCATGGTATTTCCAAGGGCATGGCAAATGCACAGCTGGAAGCAAAGCTGGCTGTTCAGGCAGGCTACTGGCATCTGTATCGCTTCAACCCCGACCTCAAGAAGGAAGGCAAGAATCCCTTCATTCTGGATTCCAAGGAGCCTACACTGGACTTCAATGAATTCCTGATGGGTGAAGTACGTTACGCTTCTCTGGTTCGTACCTTCCCCGAAACCGCAGAGGTTCTGTTGAAGGAAGCAGCAGAAAATGCAAAGGATAAATATGCATCCTATAAGAAGCTGGCCGAGGCTTAAAAAATAATTAAAAAAAACGAAGGGCGGAACCGAAAGGTTTCGCCCTTTTCAGTGTGTCGATAGAGGGCAGCGTTTCCTTTTCGGCAAGTTTTCAAGAAGTCATTACGTTGCGAGTATAGTCGAAGCGATGAAAAAGTTATCTATCATATTGTGTAACTTTTTTATCAACTCTATTGACAAGAAAACTTGGCACGAATATAATGAAAGTATGCAAAGAAAACTTGGAACGGAGGTGTTCTATGAAAAAGGAAGAAATCTTAAATGCAAGCAGAAAAGAGCATCGCAACAAAGACTTGGCTGAAATGGAAGTGGCATATCAAGCAGGATGTCACGCAAGCAGAGTTGGTGCCTTAGTGTGTTGTCTGCTTTCTTGGTTATCATCTATGCTTGTCCATATTATGATTTATAGTCCATGGGTTATATACTTTAGCATTCTTGCAACACAATGGTTAGTTCGTTTTATCAAAATGAAACGAAAGAGCGATTTGGTATTGAGCGTTTTATTTTTCATTCTTGCAATTTTGGCATTTGTTGGATTTGTTTGCCGCCTTTTAGAGGTGAGGGTATGAAAGAACAATTACAACTGAAAAATCACTTGAAGGAATTTCGTACAGAAGCAAACCTTTCTCAAGCTCAACTTGCAGAAATGGTAGGCGTGTCAAGAAACACGATTAGTTCCATTGAAACAGGGCAATTCAATCCAACTGCAAAATTGGCTCTTATCCTTTGTATTGCATTAGATAAGAAGTTTGAAGATTTGTTTTATTTTTAGGAGGTTATTATGGAAAATATTGTGTTATTGATTTTGGGAGTGTTCATATCTGTTATGGGAATTGTAAATATCAAAGGCAATATCAGCACCATTCACTCTTATAACAGACGAAAAGTAAAGGAAGAAGATATACCGAAGTACGGAAAAGCCGTCGGCACAGGAACGCTTATAATCGGAGTATCTCTTGTGTTAGGTTTCATAGTTTCGTTTTGGAGTGAGGAAATGATAGCTTATATCACCCATCCGGCAGTTGTTGTCGGATTAGGCTTTATACTATATGGACAATTCAAATATAACAAAGGTATTTTTTGAGAATATAGGTAATTTCAAAGATAATTTCAATTTTCACAAACATCAATCAGAATATATCTAACAAAAGGGCGAAATCTCTCGGTTCCGCCCTTTTTCATGCAAAATTCCTCTGCAATTTCTTCTAATTCTTAAGACTTTCTTTCAATTTCCGAAAGTCCCTTTTCTTTGCGGAAACTTTGTGCTACTATGTTATCCGAAAAGAAAACCTGAAAGGAGAAACACCCCATGAAAAAGAAATTTATCACCCTTTTGCTCTGTGCTGCTGTCGGCATTGGCGCGCTTTCCGGCTGCGGAGGCAATACCTCTGCAAAGGAACTGCCGGAGGATTCCGTTGCCGCCGATATTACAGTAGATAAGGAGAGCCTGCCCCCACTGAGTGAGGATTTACAGGAAATTTACGAAGGTGCTTATAAAATTTATTACCAGATTAGCTTTGGCGCATTTGATTATGATGAAAATGCCACATACGAAAAGGATGAATTGACATACTACAAAATCACCGATCCCCGTTTCCCGACCTATGAGGATTTCCGTACCTATCTGTTGCAGTATTTCACGGAATTTTTCGTAGACAACAGCATCCTCAGCAAGGATAACCTGATGTTCACCAAGGGCGAGGACGGCGGTCTATATTACCTGGGCGGCGGCAGAGGCTCGAATATCTTCTATGCAGGGCACACCTTTGAAATTGATAAGGAAAGCGATGACGAAATCGGCTTCAAAGCAACCGCATATTACACCAACAGCAACGAGGCATACAAAGGTGATTATTTCTACACCGCCCCGGACAATCCCGAAGATTATACCACACAGGAATTTCTGTTTGTACTCTGGAAGGAAGATGCAGGCTGGAGATTTAATACCTTCCATCTGTTCTTCTGATTTTGATATAGCCCCCTTTATGAGAAAATGACTTGAGCAAAATGCTCAAGTCATTTTTGTTTTGGGGAAACGGCGATTGGGCGCAGGGGAAGCACCTCTCGTGTGCAAGAAAAAGCAGCGGCGCAAGCACCGATTGGGCGCAGTCGCGCAAAGAATAGCAGTGCTTCGCACTGGTTGAGCGCATTTGCGCTACAATTTTTCTTGATAAAGATAAGTTGTTCGCCAGTTTAGAACTTTCTCGGCGAAACAAAGGATTCCTTCCTTACTTTTTATGCTAAAAAGTAACAAAAACTTGGAACCTATTGAATAGAAGCGCAGTCGCACAAAAGTTTTGCTTGGACAACATCAGTGCTACGCCCGTTTGGAACTCTTTCGGCGAAACAGAGGATTCCTTCCTTACTTTTTATGCTAAAAAGTAACAAAAA
>OGJU01000469.1_pt1 | contig 43135 bp, 32 predicted proteins | sample 1572251 | NCBI WGS metagenome assembly OGJU01 (sample SAMEA2582144, study PRJEB24529) | metagenome | biome: Human gut stool | place: China | collected 2011
TCATGGTAGCTGGTTTCTCCTTCCAAGGTACTGAGCTTATCGGCGTAGCCGCTGGGGAAGCAGAAGACCCTGAAAAGAACGTGCCCAAAGCGATTAATTCCATCTTTTGGCGTATCCTATTGTTCTATATTGGGGCTTTCACAGTAATCGGTTTCTTAATTCCTTATACTGATCCAAATCTATTGAATTCTAGCATTGAAAACGTATCCATTTCTCCATTTACACTCGTATTTGACCGTTTTGGATTCGCTTTTGCCGCTAGCTTTATCAATGCTATTATCTTAACAGCTGTATTGAGTGCTGGTAACTCCGGCTTGTATTCTTCAACTCGTATGCTTTACGCATTGGCTAAAGAAGGTCAAGCGCCACAAATCTTCGCTAAACTTAATAAACGTGGTGTTCCAGTTCCTGCATTGGTAGTAACTACAGCCATCGGTTTATTTGCATTCCTTACAAGCTTCATCGGCGAAGGTACTGCATACACTTGGATTGTTAATATCTCTGGCCTCTGTGGCTTCATCGCATGGGTTGGTATTGCAGTTTCTCACTATCGTTTCCGCCGTGCATTCATTGCACAAGGTAGAGATCTTAGTGAATTGCCTTACAAAGCATGGTTGTTCCCAATTGGCCCAATCTTGGCTTTAATTCTATGTATCTTCATCATTGCTGGTCAAAACTACTCCGCTTTCACAGGCGATACAATCGACTGGTACGGCGTATCCGTTGCTTACATCGGATTGCCAATCTTCTTCGCTGTATACTTCGGTTACAAATGGATGTATAAAACTAAATTAGTACCTTTGAAAGAAGTAAACTTAGATCGCGATTTTGACAAATAAAAACGTAATACAATTAGACCTATTCATTATGAAAGTAGTGAATAGGTCTTTTTTTGTACATGTAGTATTAGGTAATTGTTTTTATATGAAAGCTATCATTATAAGATTGTTTTTCTATAAAAGCCTTGCTATAATGAATCAAAATATATTGTAGTCGATTAGAAAGGATACAATTATGATTATTACCACAACTATGCATATTGAAAATAAACCTGTACAAGAGTACAAAGGTATCGTATTTGGTGAGGTTGTAGAAGGCCGTAACTTTGTAAAAGATTTCATGTCTGGTATTCGTGACATCGTTGGTGGTCGTAGCGGTAGCTATGAAGATTCCTTAATGAGTGCACGCCAAGCAGCAATCGATGAAATGGCAAAACGAGCTAGCAAAATCGGCGCTAACGCCGTTATTGGTGTATCATTCCAATACAGCACCGTAGGAGCACAAAATGGCATGCTTATGGTGACATGTAATGGGACGGCCGTTGTAGTTTAATGAGAATTGATAGATGGGGCCACTTGTTTCATTCCACCGGCCGGGTCTGACTCCGGCCTTCGGCCTCCGCAGGGCCAAAGTCATGAAACAAGTGGCCCCATCTATTTTCTATTAAATACAATCGGACTAAGGAGAGAAGGCCTACCCATCACTTAGTCCTGAACGTAAGATTTCATGAAATGAAATCCACAGTGAAGGTAAAGTCGCATGGAAGTCATGCTCAGCTTTTCTTATTAAATACAATAGGCTAAATGAAAAAAGTCGTTCGGAAACACTACTTATCCTATTTTGCTTAAATACACCATCGGCAGGTTTAGATGAGAAAAAGGCAGCAGATTTTGTAATCTGCTGCCTTTTAGTATGAAATAATGGGGCTCTTAAAAATTAGAACAGGCGTGTACTAATTTAAGAAAGGTATGTATGTTCTCCATTCTGGTAACAGGAAGGAGGTGAATACATTGAAAGAATTATTTATTTTACCTTATACCATGTTGCATACATAACTGGTAGTACGATGAGTGTGAGTACCGTTGCCACGAGTAGGCCGCCACTAAAGGCGATGGCTAGTGGGCTCCAGAATACGGATCCCATGAGCGGTATCATACCAAGGATGGCTGCGATAGCGGTTAGCATAATTGGTCTAAACCGTAATGTAGCCGAGTTGATGATGGCTTCTCGTGGAGATTGGCCTTCAGCACGGTGGATTTCGATTTGGTCCAACAAGATGATGGAGTTACGAATGATCATGCCAGAGAGGGCGATAACACCGAGAATGGCCATAAATCCAAGTGGTGTACGTGTAATGTTTAGGGCTAGTACAACGCCGATGAGTCCTAGAGGAGCCGTGAATAAGGCCATGAGCATGAGTGCAATTTTCTTCAATTGGAACATGAGAATGGTCATAATCACAAAGAGCATGATAGGAATTGGTACGAGCAATTTTTTAACGGCTGTAACGCTCTTTTCAGCGGCACCGTCGAGCTCGATAGTATAGCCAGTCGGCAAGTTTTGACGATATTCTTCAAGGCTCTTGTAGATTTCTTTCGTCTTAGCATTACCGAGTACGCCAGGACCAACATTAGCATGGATGCTGATGGTCGGCATCATGTTGCGGTGCCAGATAATCCCTTCCTCTTGGGTCATAGAAATCGTGGCAATTTGGCTGAGCGGTACATAGGAACCATTGCCTGTTTGGATTGGTAGTGATGAAAGTGCCGCTAGATTGTGGTTTTCATTGCCACCTAATTTGAAAGTAACAGGAATTGTTTGGTTACCTTCGTAATATTCACCCGCTTTTGTACCCGTTAATAAGCTTTGTAAATGAAGTGATACAGCATAGCTATTGATGCCAAGTAAACGTGCCTTATCTGGATCAATATGAACCTGTGCAACAGGCTCTGTATCCGGCCAGTCAAAGGCGATATTTTGTAAGTCCTTATCTTGCTGCATCATGGCTTTCACATCATTAGCAATCGTTTTTACCTCAGATGCATTAGGTCCCGATACACGAAGCATAACAGGATATTTAGATGGAGGTCCAATTTGAACAAATTGCATATTGATGAGGGCAGATGGATATTGATTGTTTAACTGATCTTGTAAATCCTTGAACAATGCATCACGATCCTTTAAGGACTTTGTGACGATGATGGTTTGCATGAAATTAGCACGTGGTAATTCCGGTTCTAAGGTCAATACAAACCGCGGCGACCCTTCACCTACATAGGTTGTGTAATGATCGATATGCTCATTATCCTTTAACAAAGCATCCAATAATTTAGCTTGGCTTTGCGTATAGTCGATGGATGAGCTTTGAGGAAATTGCATAGATACAATGATTTCATTCCGCGTTGATGATGGGAAAAATTCCTGTTTGATGAGCGGGAATGATAGGAGAGACAATATGAAAGCCCCTAATGTGGCGAGTAATATGGTCTTGTGATGACCGAGTGCCCAGTGGAGGAGACTTTCAAAACATGCATAAAAAATCGTTTTTAGACGATGCATAATATGATCGCGACGAGTCCACTCGGATTCGGGTTTTTCAGCCTTGTTTTCGATGATTTTATAGCCCAGTACAGGACTGACCAGAACAGATGCAATCCAAGATAGGACGAGGGCTAAGAACACAACGATGGACAAGGATTTAGTAAATTCTGCAACCATGCCCTCTGCCAAGGCGAGAGGCAAGAAACCAGCACAGGTAATGAGCGTGCCGGACAGCATCGGAAAGGCTGTAGATTCATAAGCAAAGGTGGCTGCACGCCAATGGTTAAAGCCTTCTTCAAGCTTAACGCTCATCATTTCTACAACGATGATGGCGTCATCTACGAGGAGGCCTAGTGACAAGATGAGGGCACCAAGGCTAACCTTATGCAGATAAATGCCGTTTTCGTACATCAATACAAATACGGTGGATACAACGACAGGAATGGTTAGCGCCACTACAACACCAGTGCGAATGCCAAGGGACGCAAAGCTTACGAGCAATACGATGGCGATGGCTTCGAATAGAGATTGTGAGAAATCACCGATGGATTCCTTAACGATGTGCGGCTGATTCGATACTTGATCGAGGTTTAAACCAGCGGGAATCGTCGTTTTAAATTCCTTTAGTTTATTATCGATAGCCTCGCCAAATTCGATATTATTCGCACCAGCATCCATGGAAATAGCGATGCCGATAGCAGACTTGCCTTCGTAGTAAAATTGAGGACTAGATGGGTCCTTATAGGTCATTGTTACATCCGCTACATCGCCAAGTCGTACGATTTGATTGTTGATGCGGGCTGGCATATTTTTGACAGCATCCACGCTATCGAATACAGCATTCACACGGATATATACATTGTTCGTATCGGTGTTAACCATACCAGCTGGCACCATGGCGCTTTGCTGTTTGAGTGCGTTTAACACTTGTTGAACCGTTACCTTATAGGAGGCCAATTTATCCTTATTGATAGTTATATCAAGGGACTTTTCTTGCACTCCAATAAGGGTAATCTTTTTTACATTTGGAACGGATAACAATTGTCGTTTTAAATTTTCCGCTTGTTGCCGTTTTTCTTCGTAACTAAATTCGTCACCTGAAAGGGCATAAATCGTGCCGTATACATCGTCGAATCGATCGTTGATAGCTGGACCTTGAACGCCAGATGGTAAGGATTTCCACTCATCATTGATCATGTTACGTGCTTCTTCCCAGGCGGGACGAATTTTACTTGATGGTAAATCTTCTTTCAGATTGATGTAAATAACAGATTTACTGCCATCTGTAAAAGACTTAGTATAATCTACACCCGGTAGATCCCGTAGTCGTTCCTCCAGTTTATCCGTTACCTGATCAGACATCTCTTGCGGTGATGCGCCTGGCCAAGAAACACCGACCACCATGGTACGCATCGTAAAGTCTGGATCTTCCATGCGTCCCATATGGGTGAACGAGAATATACCAAAGGTGAGGAGTACGGCGATGAAGTAATAGATAATAGATTTGTGGCGTAACGCCCAATCGGCTAAGTTAAAGTTCTTCATTCATGCACCGCCGTCCCTTCTTGTAATTGTTGGGTGCCTGCGGTGATAACGATATCTCCTTTAGCGAGGCCACTTTTAACGATAACCGAATTATTACCGAAATCGCCCGTTTGAATTGGTACGAGATGTGCTTTTTTATCTCGAATGATATAGACCGCATTATTACCTTGTTTGTCTTTCACCAAAGCTGTCAATGGAATAGAAATATCCGTTGTCTCTACTTGATTGATGACCGCGTTGATGGTCATGCCAAGCTGTACCTCTTTTGGTTGGTTTTGTAAGGTAATTTTTACCGTATAGGTTCGTGCAATTGGATCTGGTACTGGTGAAATTTCTCGGATAATACCTTGTACTTTCACATCAGGTAAAGCCCAGAAACTGATGGTAGCAGTACTACCTATGCGAATCTTACTCATTTCTTGTTCAGGCAATGAAATAACTGCCTCTGGTTCATGGCCAGCCGCTAAGGTGCCTACTGGTTGACCAGCGGAGACCACTTGACCGACCTCGAGATTAAGCGCCGTTATGAGGCCACTATCTGGAGCAACAAGAGTAGTATAACTATTTTGATTATTGCTCAAATTGAGTCCTGCTTGAGCCTGTTGTAACTGAGCCTTGGCAGCATTCAATTGATTTTCTGCTTGATCTAGTTGTAATTTACTAACCGCATTTTGTTCATATAAAGTACGGAATCGTTCCGCATTCGTATTGGCTAGCTCATATGCCGATTGAGCTGCCGTAACGGCTCCTTGCGCATTTTGTACCTGACTCGCCGTGTCAGCGCCGTTAATTTGGGCAATAACTTGACCTGCTTGAACAGGGGAACCTACACTGACGAATTTATTAATAATACGGCCACCAACTTGGAACGCTAAATTTGTTTCCGTTTTATTATGGATTGTTCCCGAATACCCAGCACTTGTTGTGCCAGCCTCCTCGCCAATCGTAATCGTCCGTACCTTGAGACTCGTATCATGCTCTTCTTGATTCGAACCACAACCGCCGATGACTAGTGCACTCATCAGTAGCGCCGTGGTCAATCCTAATACACTACGATTCATAATTCTCTCCTTCACACACATTATAGAGATTATTGTGGAAGCAATAACTACTATGAAATATATATTTTATACAATTAAATAATACTATATATTAAACAAAAATTCTATATGTATATTAATTATATTAGAAAATATATATGTTTTCTAAATTTAGTAACTACGAGGCACCTTCCTAAAACCTCCAGCTACCTTAACGGTCTGCGCCTGATGGCTTGAAGAATATAGCTTAGCAATATCAAAGGACTGGCTCGCCCCAAAGCCGACACGCTACTGCGCTTCGCGGAGCCCGAAGTCGTTTTGGGACAAGCCAGTCCTTCTTTACTGTAAATCTGAATTAGAAAAATACAAACATATATATTTTCTAATATTAGGAGTAGGGGACCTTCGGGGAGAAATTTAGGTTGTGCGAATACAGCAGAAATGAAAATTTGAGCACGTAGGATCATAGGATATTAGTAATAAAAAAATAGACTTCCAAAAACGACTTCCCCAGATGCTGTGAATTTTCCTTTGGAAAATCTTACGACTCTGGATTAGAGATGTGTGGCTCCCATACGTCGCTACGCTTCTTTGGCAGCTCACATCCTGCGTTGGCCCTGCAGAGGTCGATAGGCCGGAGTCAGACCCGGCCTGTTTACCCTTAATGATTATGTTAACCATGTTGTACAACAAACGTAGAATAGAAGATGAGAGAACCCCTCTTGAAAACGACTTCCCCAGTGGCTGTGAATTTTCCTTTGGAAAATCTTACGCCCCTGGATTAGAGATGTGTGGCTCCCATACGTCGCTACGCTCCTCTGTTAGCTCACACCCTTCGTTGGGCTCCGCGTAGCGTGTTTCTCTCATAGATTATGTTTAACCAGTTGTGCGAACTACAGTAAGAGTGAAAAAGGCACATGGTGCTACCAAAACGACTTCGGGTCCCGCTTTAGCGCGATAGCGTGTCGGCTTTGGTAGCACCATGTGCCTTATAATCTATTCTTCTGTTTGTTCCACAACTGGTTCAACATAACTAACCAAAATTTTGTCGATTCTCGTATTATCCATGTCTACGATTTCAAAGGTGTATCCTTCCCAATAGGTTTTGTCTGTTTCTCTTGGGATTCTACCGAATAGTAGGTTCATGAGACCTCCTAATGTTTTGTATAGATCATCTTCTTCGCGAGGAAGTTCTTTGTCGATGTGAAAGAATTCTTTAAATTCGTCTATGTTGAGTAGACCATCTACAAGCCATGTTCCGTCACCGCGTTCGATGATACGGTTTTCTTCTTCTTGGCGTTCATCTTCACCAGATGGCATGAGGCCTACGATTTCTTCCATGATGTCATGCAATGTTACGAGGCCACTAAAGCCACCGTATTCATCGAGGACGATGGTTTCGTGAACGCCTTCATTACGCAATGTATTGAGCAATTTCATAAGAGAAATGCTTTCAGGTACAAGCAATGGTTCTGTCATACAGGAACGGATGACGTGGTGAAGGGGGCTTTCACCCTGCAAACATTCAACCATAACATCTGTTACGTTAATCATACCCTGCAATTCATCGAGGGAATCTTCACCTACAGGAATGCGGTAATGGTTTGCCGTTTTAAGAACCTCCATGATTTCATCTTCGGAAGCGTTTAAATCAATCCATTTAAGCTGCGTCCGCGGTGTCATGACGTCAGATGCGTCCATGTCGGCTAGGTGAAAGATATTTTCTACGAGGATAGGTTCTTCTTCTTCGTAAGCACCCATGGCTACGCCTTCGGTGAGCATTTTGTTGATTTCAGACTCTGTTACAGGAGCTTCTTCTTTAATAGTAACGCCTAATAATTTTAATAAAAATTCTGTAGAAACACCGAGGAAGCTAACGATTGGTTTTAATGCTACTGATAGCCAGTAAATTGGTTTTGCCACCACTACTGCGATACTTTCAGGACTATTTAAAGCCAAGCGTTTTGGCACAAGTTCACCAATAACGAGGGATAAATAGGTAATAATCGCAACGATGATAAATGAGCTAAGAGATGTAGCATACGGTTCAATACTTGGAACATGAGCTACTAAAAATTCTTCTAATGGAGCGGAAAAGGTCGCACCAGAATACAAACCTGTTAAAATACCAACGAGGGTAATACCAATTTGAATGGTAGAAAACATATTATTAGGATTTTCTGCTAATTCAAAGGCTTTTTTAGCTCGTTCATTACCTGATTCACCCATCTCTTCGAGACGGCGTTTTTTAGCATTAACGATGGCTAACTCTGTCATGGAAAATAAGCCATTGGCGATGATTAATACTATAATAATTATAAAATCTAAGGTCAGATCACTGTCCATGTAAGTCAATACTCCTTTTTATGAGATATAATTCTGCACATGAGAAAATTGAAATATTACTCTTTAGTATACCATATTCGAATCATATATGGTAAATAGCACAAAAAAAGGAGGGTAGCACCCCTCCTTTTTTGTTTGCGTGAAAACGTGTCACATATTGATTTCCTTTGTTATATATTACATGATTATCTAATGTTTGTAAATGGTACCATATCTTAATTCTTTAGTTATATAAGTATATGTTATATACTATAAATGTTACCGCCCCATACTGGTAACAGAAAGGGGGTGTATTAAAATGTTCGAAATACTTATTTCTTTCACAATATCTATCGTAGCAGGTATAACGTGCTATTATATCTGCAAGTGGCTAGATAGATATTAGGCCGGTAACTAGCACAAAAAGAGGAGGGGTGCCACCCTCCTCTTTTGTTTTGCGTGCATTAAAATGTTTGCAAAATACTTATTTCTTCATCTAATATTATATTACACAATTTATCATTATTTGTAAATGGTTAGTGATTGTTATAAAAAAGCAGGGTTGCCGCCCTGCTCTTTCATTTTGCGTGCAACATATTGAACGCATTAACTTCCTTTATCATATATTATATCACATACTTATCTAATGATTGTAAATGATAGGTAGTGTCAATAATTTTATGTAAACGTCTTTTTATTCTCAATTACCAAACATATTTTGTAACTGACTAAATGCTGCACCAAATCCACGATGTATTTTACCAAAGAATTTAGCATTATACTCACTTGCAAATGTGCATACAAAAGTATCTAATGACTCGATTGATGGAAACTGTTCTTTATGGCTGATTCGTCTTTTTAGGTGTTTATTCCATCCTTCAATTAGATTATTAGAATAGATTGACGGCCTAATGGATTCAGGAAACTCTAAAAAAGTGAATAAGTCAGTAATATCGGATAATGTATTCGTAATCTTAGGATACTTAGACGACCACGTTTCTAAAAAGTTATACAAAGCTGCCTCAGCTACTTGTGTTGTATTAGCAGTATAAATCAACTTTAATTGTGCCAATACAGGAGCTATATCATGTTTTCTAGTTAGCATACGTACCATACGAGTTATATGTACCCAACAACGTTGGAAACGTGCTCTTGGATATATTTCCAGACAAGCTTGCTGCAATCCTTGAAAACCATCACCGACAAAAAGAAGAATGTCCTCTAGACCTCTTTGTTTTGCATGATCTAATAGCTCTTTGTAGGCTAATGTGCTTTCATTAGGATATATGCCATAATCAATGACATGTTTCTCGCCTGATGGTGTAATACCAATTAAAACATGAAGAGCCTCTTTTTGCGCTGTTCCACGTTTAACGGTAATAAAAGTAGCATCTAGATAGATTACAGCAAACTGTGAAGGTAATGGCCGATTATGAAACGCATCCACTTCTTCTGGAACGACTTGAGTCATATTAGAAATAGTTTGTGGCGAATAATAGCAACCATACATTTTCTCAATAATATCAGCTATTTCACGTGTGGTAATACCTTTTTGATATAACTGTATAATCATTTCTTCAAGATTACCAAAATTCCGATTGTACGGTGTAAGCAATTTGTTTTGAAATTGACCCAATCGATCGCGAGGTATTTTGATGGTAATATTACCGAAAATAGTATGTAAAGAACGCTCGTAATAGCCATTCCGAGAATTACCCGTATTATAGCCACTGACATCGTATTTATCATAGGATAAAAACTCAGTTAATTCAGCTAGTAATAGCGTATTTAACATCGTTTCGAGTTCATTACGAAATAAATCCATAAAAACTGAATGATTATCTGGAGTATCAACTGAGATTATGTTACCATTAAACATAGAGAATCAACCTTCTTTCTGCGATTTTTGTATGGTAACTTAATCATAAAGAAGATTGGTTCTCTTTTCAATTGTTTGAGAACAGTTTACACAAAATATATTACACTGCCAAATGATACTATCTATGTATACAATGATTGATAAGAACCATAATGTACATGTATATAAGCGATAGGGAGAAGGATACGATGACAAGCGAACAGGAATGGGAACAAGTGTTACAAATCAAAACTACAGGCCGTGATGATAGCCGTTCGGATGCAGAGCATCATCCATATGAACCGACGGACTATTGTGTTCTTGAGCGCCTCGCAAGTAGTGGTTATATTACGAAACAAAATACCCTCATCGATTACGGCAGTGGCAAGGGGCGCGTTAGCATATTTATGGCGAATCAGACGCGGTGCCATTCCATTGGTATCGAATACGATGAACGTTTGTATGAACGTGCCATCGTAAATGGTGAAAGCCCAGCTGCCAAGAACCGTGTATCTTTTGTCCTTGGCGATGCTGCTACCTATGCATTGCCAGACAATGCAGATCGATGCTTTTTCTTTAACCCCTTTGCACTTCATACCATTAAACGCGTATTAGGTAATATATTTGATTCTTTATATCATCATCCAAGAGAAATTCTATTATTTTTCTACTATGTTAACGAAGAAGTAGAATACTTTTTAAATAATCATGTGCGCCTCGAAGCAGAAGAATCAATACAATGCGGCGATTTATTTCAAGAAACTGATGAAAAAGAACGAATATTGGTGTATAGGGTGAATGTGTTTTAGTACTTTCACTAAAACACGCAGAAAATCCGCGTATTTTCTGATATAATAATAGATTAGAGAGTATAAAAATTTATTTTCTATTCACCATGGTATGTATTGATTCGTAATGATTAATCGTAGTGATTAGGGCTGAGTATATACCATAAAGGAGGAACGTATGGAACGCGTGTCAGCAAGTCTTATTGAAGAAATTCGCAGTGCCTTAATAGAACGTTATAATCGCGATCAAGAGATTCAGCAAATGATTGAAGAAATCGGTGCTGAAGAAGGTCTTAACGAAAAAGAATTGTCTATTATTCATCAGGCTTATTTAGAGGTTAAGGAACGTATGCAATATACGGCAAATTTGATAGAATTGTGGAATCAAATTGAGGTCGTTCAGGATCGCATGAGCATGCTTAATTCTTATGAAAGCTTGGAACGCGATTTATTTGGCGATGTTCTTTCCTTTGATAAACCGATGGGCTATGGTGCGTCCAATCAAGATAATTTGGACTATGCAATGGAGCAAATTAAGTTAGATGATGTAGATTTTGAAATAGAAGATATCAATCTTTCTAAGGAATATCCAATCGATGACCAAGACTATGTTTATGCTGATAAAAATCAAATAGATACGAAAACTATATCTAGTCGTGATGACATCAATGACGATGAATTTGATGACGAAGAGGACGATTTTGATGATGAAAGCTTATTAGACAGAGATATTCGTACGTCTTTAGATCCTTATGATATGGTAAATTCCTTATTGTATTCCAAAAAATCCATGAGCGATAAGGATAAAACTAAACAACAAAAGGAAGTCGACAAGCTTATCAAGAAACAACTGAAACGCGTAGAAGAAGAATGGGCGAAGCTTTCAGGTAAAAAGAATAAAAAAGATAAGAAAAAGAAAGATAAAGACAAGAACAAAAAGAAAGACAAGAAAGACAAGCAGTCTAAGAAAGAATTCGAATTTGTAAAGGAATCTAAGAAGTCCAAGAAGGACAAAGAGTCCAAAAAGAGCAAGAAAAATAAGAATTCTAAACAATCTAAAAAAGACAAGGATTCTAAGAAGGATAAAAAGGCTAAGAAACTTGAAAAAGCCTTGAAAAAGGAATCCAAAAAATCTGGAAAAAAGGACTAACCGTAGATTTCATAAATAACCATGGCCAGAAAACTACGGATAAAGGCTGTGGAAAATGCAAGCGGTGCAAGGGGCCGAGTTGCAAGAAGTATTCACGTGTATAACTGTGATGGCACATATGATACGTGTAAATAGGGGTATACATTTGTATTTTTAATAAATTGTAGGGCTGGTGTGTAAATTGGAACATGGTATGTATCGATGGTTGAACTGGATAAAAGGCATTCAACAGGAATTAAAGGCATTTTTGTTCTTTTCTATCTTGTTTACACTTTTTAGAATCGTATTTTTAATTATATTTCAATCTCAATTAGATACGACTACAATGGACAGTATTTTAATGTCTTTATGGCTTGGTTTTCGGTTGAGTTTGAAGACCGTTGGATCGATTGTCCTTGTAAGTTTGCTATTTGCTACATTGCCATCTATAGTGTGGCCAAAATGGAAAGCCCAAGGTGTACGCAAGGTTTGGTACGGATTTGTTACCATCTTCTTTACATTGCTCTTTATGGGGCGTATCCCGTTTTATACCATATTTAACTCCTCTTACAATGCGATGCTTATCAATGGCAAACATGACGATATTCATGCCATTATCAATACGGCTATCAATGAATATCATGGTATACCATATTTAATTGGTGGCATTGCGCTTAGTATTGTTTTCACTTGGCTTTTAGTGAAAGTACTAAATACCAAATCATATGAATGGGCACCTAGCACTAAGCGTAGTAAGTGGATTACTGGTATTCTAAGTTTTGTTGGATTTGGTGTACTATTCGTATTTTTCCGCTTTGGTGGAGCCTTTGGTTATACGAATTCCATTAACTGGGAAAGCGCAGCTCGACTTAATTCAAATCTATTAAATGAAACGATTTTGGACGATGCACAAGCGTTATACCGTGTAAAATCTATTGCGAAACGGACTTCAGAGCTAGAGGATATTCACTTAACGCCTGCTGAGTTACATGAAAAAATACAATCCATTGGTGGTAATCCTAGCAGTACACGATTTGATGAAGCTTTCACAAAAACGATAACAACAGAGCGATTACAACAACAACCGCAATCTATTAATATCATTCTCGGTGAATCCTATGGCTTATGGCCATTCCTTGCTGAATTCAACGAACCTGGTGCTTATCTTGTAGAGCAAGGTCGCAAATACGCAGGCAGTCCTCAGGCGATGAGTACACAAATGGCCTTGGCCCAAGGAACGGGTACGATGCCAGCCATTATCGGGTTATTGACGGGCATGCCGGATACGGGGATGTATCCAAATTATAGCGTAGGAATGTTACAAGAACCGTATGGCCTCGGTATTGGACCGGTTATGAAAAAACTAGGTTATAAGACCGTATTTTGGTATGGCGGTTTTAGTACTTGGCAAAATGTTAAGAACTTTGCATTAGAACAAGGTTTTGATGAATTCCACGATGCATCTGAAATGCCGAGCAATGAAACAAATGCTTGGGGTGTAGCTGATGGCGATATGTTCAAGGCTATCAATGCATACATGGACAAACATCGTGGCGAAAAGATCATCAATGTTATCATGACTACGTCGAATCATCCTCCATATAGTGTGAATGTGGCGAAGGAAGGCTATGATGCGGATAAGGTTCGTAAGAACTTGCCAGATTCCATTGCCAATACGGATAAACAAATCAATGAAATGGGCCACATATGGTATGCAGACCATGTGATGGGTGAATTTATTAGCAAAGAGGAACAATCTGATCCAACTTCATTATTTGTTATTACCGGTGACCATAGCGAACGCTTTACCTTTGCTCGTGAACAAAGTGCTAATGTGTTCTCTACGATTCCGATTATTTTCTATGGACAAGGCATCAAAAAAGAATGGCTTTCACCAGAAGCATTCGGCATGAGCATCCAAATCATTCCGACCTTGGCGGAACTCGTAGGTCGCACAGGGCAAACCTATGAAGCTATGGTGCCGAGTCTATTTAATCAAGGGCCATTCGTGTTTAACCATCGTTTGTGGATGGATACAAATGGTATTTATTTAGAAAATGAGCAAATGCCACAAGATTATGCTAAGTATATGAAAACTATGCGGGAACTAGCGGCATGGCGGCTAAAACATGGGGATAGTATTAATCAATAGGGGATATTATGAATATAGTTGTTATTTCAGATAAAAATAATGAAGCACGTAGACAGAATGCTACACAAGAGTTTAAGAAACATAATGTAGAGTTTAGATTCTTTGATGCTGTTATGGCGAATAGAATGTCTAAAGAAGAATTAGATACCAAAGCTATTAAAGATACATTCTTATCGCCTAGTGAAATTGGTTGTGCCTTAAGTCATTGTGGTGTATATGATGAGTTTCTTAAATCTGATGAAAAAAGTATTATGATTTGTGAAGATGATATTTATTTTACAGAGGATTTTAATTATGATTCATTGTTACAAATAAAGGAATTTTTAGAAGAAACAGATGAACCTCGTTTAGTAGTTTTACAAAAGAGTATTTATCATCATAAACATATACGCAGTGTAGGGAATAATGTAAATCTATATTCAGCGCGTAATTTATTTTTTGCTCATGGGTATATGCTTAATAGAGCTGCTGCAAGAAATATTAAAGAAATACAGAATCCAGTAAAATTTGAAATTGATGCATTTAAATTCTATTATTGGCTAGATGCATGTAAATTATATTGTTTAGATAAAGATTTTATTTTACAACATGATATAGATGTATGTAGTCAGACAGTTATAAAAAATTGGGCTTCAGATCGTGGTAAGAAAAAGAAACGTGCGTATAATCTAATTTATAAGAATCTTAGCTTTAAAGGAAAATGTATAAGTCAGTGGAGACGATTTGAAAAAGCTCTTTATAAATCATCGGAGGGGCTTGATTATTAGTTAATCATAGTGTGTGTAGAGATGGGGAGTTGTATACATTGTATATAGCAGAGGTTATACGGTCTGTTTTTAATACAAAGGATACGAATATTGAACTCATACCTTTAAAACAAGGTATGACGAATGATTCATTTATCTTTAGTATTAATAATGAACGGTATATTATTAGGGTTCCAGGGGTTAATACAGAAAAAATAATCAATAGACATCAAGAGTATGATGTGTACCAAGCTATAAAAAATGAAAAGTTTGTAGAACCTGTTGTCTATATTGATAGAGAGTCGGGCTATAAGATTTCAAAATTTATAGAAAACTCTCATACGGTTAACCCAAAAGATTGGAATGAAATTAGTGCGTGTTTAGAGAGGCTGAGACACTTTCACAGTCAATCATATCGCGTAGAGCATTATTTCGATGTATTTGAGCATATCAATTATTATGAATCGTTAATGCCAAATGCAAGTATATACGAGGACTACAGGGAAACTAAAAAGAATATAGAGTCTTTAGAGCCTATTATTGAAAATTTGGTAAAGGATTGGACCTTGTGCCATATTGATGCGGTGTGTGACAATTTTTTAGTTACAGAAAATCAAGATGTATATCTCATAGATTTTGAATATGCTGCCATGCAGGATCCAGACTTAGATGTGGCTATGTTTATCGTCTACTCCTTGTTTGACCGACAAGAGATTGATCGAATTATAGATATATACTTTGAACATCAAGTAACACCATTAAAGCGGTATAAGATTTACTCTTATATTGCTATGGTAGGTCTATTATGGAGTAATTGGTGCGAAGCAAAACAAGATCAAGACTTATTAAATAGTTCGTATGCTAAGCAACAATACAATTATGCAAAAACGTTCTATCAAATTGTATTCGATGAGGCACGAAATGTAACAGAATTTAGTGAACTGGTATATAATCATGGTTAATGCTCTTTTATCAGGTATATTTTGGGGTGCTGATACTAGTTTATTGGGCTATTACCTTTCAAATTACACCATATATTTTATAATTCCCTTATTAGTTCCTTTATTTATAACCTGTATTCATGATACGGTTAGTGCCTTTTTAATTAATACGTCTATTGTTGTAACAGGGCAAGTTAGACCTGTTATTAAGGATATTAAGAAAGCAAAATCTAAGTACATATGGTTTGGATCATTTCTAGGTGGGCCTATAGGTATGTGCTCGTACATTATGGCTGTTCAATATCTTGGTCCATCATTGACGTCTATTATTAGTTCCATCTATCCAGCTGTGGGTTTATTCTTTGCCTATATATTCTTGAAAGAAAAAAGAAAACCCTATCAAGTTATTGCTTTGTTTGTGGCTATTGCCTTTATTATTGCTTTAGGTTTTGTTGATGAAGGGCAAACAACTAATAGTATAGTAGGCATTATATTTGCTTTAGTATGTGCTTGTGCTTGGGGTAGTGAGGCTGTTTTGTGCTCTTACGGCATGAAATCTGGTGAAATATCTAATCTAAGTGCTATCTGTATTAGGCAAAATTTATCCATGATTACCTATGGAATGCTTTTTGTTTTATATTTTATGTTTATGAATAATGGTGAAAGTATAGCTTTTGATTCTAGTTTTACTTATGTGGGACTGGCAGCTATATTTGGTTCAGTATCGTATTACTGTTATTATCGAGCATTGGCGACTATCGGTCCTAGTAGAGCTATGGCTTTAAACATCAGTTATACAGCCTTTTCAGCATTATTCTCTTATTTCTTCTTTGATATTACTTTAACTTTACATCAAATCATATTAGGTGTGGGTATAGTAATGAGTGGGTTGATTTCAGCATATGATTTCGAGAAATGAATTTAATGAGTATGTAACTCATGAGCAGTATGATCGCATTCAACAACATAAGGTAACCAATGCGATTATATTGGCAGCTGGTAAGTCTAAGAGATTTAAGCCTATTAGTGACTATTGTCCAAAAGGACTGAGTATCATTAAGGGCGAGGTCCTTGTAGAGCGACAAATTAAACAATTACAGGCTGTTGGTGTTACGGATATTACTCTTGTGGTGGGTTATAAAAAAGAAATGTTCTTTTACTTAGCAGACAAGTACGATGTGAAAATTGTTGTAAATGAACAGTATGATACACAAGATAATGTTTCATCATTACGGTTAGTTTTAGATCAATTAGACAATACCTATATTTGCTCTGTAGATAATTACTATCCAGAAAACTTGTTCAATACCTATGAGTATCGAGGTTTTTACTCTACTGTATATGTAGAGAACAATTCAGATGAATGGGTTGTAAGGGCCGATGAAAATGGCCTTATAAACGATGTAAATATAGGGGCTCCTAGGGGTCACATCATGCTTGGATTTGTCTATTTTGATAGGGAATTTAGTGAGAACTTTAGACGAGTCATTCACGATGTAGAAGGCATAGATGAATATAATCATCATGTTTGGGAATATCTATATATGAAGCATTTAGATACGCTAAAATTGGGAATTAAAGAATTTGATAAGCCTAGTATCTTGGAATTTGATACCATAGAGGATGCTATTAGCTTTGATAAGGATTTTTTAGAAAACAACATAAAAAATAACTAGTAAATACATTAAAACGTAATGAATGATTACATGAAGAGGGGAATACATATGGAGTTAGTAGAAAATATTAGGGATAAGCAAAATTTAATGTTACCAGTTATGCTATTTATTGATAAGATTTGTAGGGAACATAATCTTAGATATTCATTAGCTTACGGTACATTAATTGGGGCTATTAGACATAAAGGCTTTATTCCTTGGGATGACGATATCGATATCATCATGCCTCGTCCAGATTATGAGAAATTACAAAATATCATCAAAGCTATGGATTCCGATGAGTTTGGTTTAATGGATTCAAATGATTTAGATAGCTTTTATGTAACAAGAATGGCAAAGGTGTATAATAAAAAGACATATTTAAAGGAATTTCCTCACAAATATGTATTGGAATATGGCGCTTTTGTTGATATTTTTGCCGTTAATGGTATGCCGGATGATGTAGAAGAAATCAAGAAAATGGAAAAAGATATATTTATATGTAGCCGCTGCTTACATATGTATATTTCCTCTATTTACAGAATTCGAGGGAAACGTAAAAAATTTACTTGGTTCTTTAAGCCTTTTGCAAAATGGGCATTGAATAAATCTAATAAAATCTTTAACCGATATGATTTTGATTCTTCTAAATACGCTATGAACTTTGAAGGTGATTCTATTGAAAAAGAATTGATAGAAGCAGACTTATTCAATCACTTAATCGATGTAGAGTTTGAGGGTCATCAGTTCAAAGTATTTGAACAATATGATTCCTATTTAAAACAAATGTATGGTGATTATATGCAATTGCCACCAATTGAGGAACAAGAACCTCATCATTCGTTTGATTTGTATAAGATATAAAGGTATAGTATGGCAACAGTTACAGCTATTATATTAGCCCGAAACGAAGAACAACATATAGCAGAGTGTATTAAGAGTATACAATGTGCCGATGAAATATTGGTAATCGATGATGGTAGTACCGATAAAACGGTAGAACTAGCAGAAGGTTTGGGTGCTAAGGTGATACCTCATCCATTGAATAATGATTGGTCTCAACAACGGAGATTCGGTATTAGTCAAGCATCATGTGATTGGATATTATTCATTGACTCGGATGAGCGGGTTTCACCTGAATTGGTAAAATCCATAAAAAAAGCTATTCAAGGTGAATTAAAAGCATATTGGTTAAGGCGATATAATTTATTCCATCATAATCAGGCTACACATGGTGTTGTAAGACCTGATAAGGTGCTTAGATTGATGCCTCGTGAAGGAGCTACTGTAGAAGGGGCTGTTCATGAAGCATTTATTAGCCCATATCCGCAAGGCACATTGGAAGGGAAATTATATCATTATACCTATGATAATTGGCATCAATTTTTTGAAAAGTTTAATAAATATACTACTGCTGCAGCTAATAAATATAGGGAACAGAATAAACAGTGCAGCTTTTTAGGGGATATTATATTTCGTCCTATGTGGGCTTTTTTTAAGATATACATTTTACAGGGCGGTATATTAGATGGAAAAATAGGATTTTTACTATCTGTTTATCATATGATGTATACTATGACAAAATATGTAAAATTATATTATTTGAATAAATCTAATGGGAGATTATAGGGGATATCTTAACGTGGGGTATTGTGGAAATATAAAAGTTTAAAGTATCTATAATTTAGGATATATAATGAGTGAACAATTTTTTCTATCCCTACAACAAAATATAAAATTAATGATCTGGGCACCGATTTTAGGTACTATATTTCGCATTATCTTTATGATTGTCTATAATCCATATCCATCTTGGAAAAATCGATGGAAATCTGTTATAGGAGCTCTACGCTATGGATTTTGGTGGGGTATGGACTTTGATGCGTATGTATTTTTAGTGCCTTTAGTATTTGTTACTATTCCTGCACTATGGTTTGATACATATCATCAATATGAAGATATGGTGCGTCTCATTGGATTAACGATTTACTCTTGTGTAGTATATGCTGCCTTTGCAGGAAAGATGATATTCTATAAGCATTTCCATGATACGTATAACTATATGGTCCATTATGGTAAGCATGCAGAGAAACGAAACCTCATCGATGTATTTTTCAACCAAGATAGAGGTGCCCTAGTTTTACTAGGATTTATCCCAGTAGCAATTGTATCTTGGTATATGGGTAAATTGAGCTTATCTCTCCCATCCTTTTCTTATCCAGCAGCTTATTTAACAGATACTTGGATGGTGGTAGGTTGGAACTTTTTCTTAGTATCCCTTTCTGTAATCGGTTTCTATTGGTTCCGTTATGGGGGTAGCCTATCTCACGATGATAAACCAGAATGGGATACAATCCCTACAGTGGTAAAAGAGGATATATTTTTTGCTCGTGCTACGGTGCCCGATTTATGCGCCTTAGAACTAGTTTATAAATACCCACTGCGCTCTGAATTTACCGCTACCGAAGAGGAAATACATGATGCTGTTTATCGCTTAATGCCTGATGAATATAAGCATACGTGGCAACAATTAGACAATCCTTTATATGCTTTCAAAAAAATTGCTAAAGGATCTAAGATCACGAAACCTAAGCATATTTTCTTTATTGTTGGTGAAAGTATCCCTCAGTGGTCCTTAGATGAGACTCATAAAGCACTTAATATTTGTCCTGGATTATGGAATTTTAAGAATCAGTCACACACGGTGCAGATCCCTAATTTTTTGCCTGCTGGTAATGTGTCGAGGCCCTCTATCGTGAGTCTTATGAGTGGCATTTATGATGCAGGCTTAGAGGTCAATGAACGAGAAAGTTTTTGGACTGAATCACTTCCTACATCCTTTGCACATCAAATGAAACGCTTAGGTTACCAAACTATTTATTGGTACGGTGGAAATGCATCTTATGGTAATTTTAATCACTTTGGTAAGGCCCAAGGCTTTGACCGTGTTGAAAGTGCATCCATATTCTGTGGACCTGATGCGCCGAAAACTTGGGTAGGTGTCTATGACCATGTATTTTTAGAGAACATTGAGCAACAAATCAAAGAAATTGATGAGCCTACTTTCCATTTTATTTATACAACCTCTAATCATGGACCTTATAAAATGGAGGATTCGTTACTCGACTATGACCCTAAAAAGGTTATGCCTAATGTAGGGGAAGACTTACGTTCAAATAGGACTCGTAATAAGGAACTCGCTACGTATCGTTATAGCGATAAGGCACTTTTTAGATTCGTTGAAGCTATGAAGGAAGCATACCCAGATAGTTTATTTGTCGTTACCGGTGATCATTCTAATCTATTTGGTTCTTTAAATAATACGTCGCTTATTCACCGTGATTATACATTACGCGATACCTTCTGTACGGTGGGATTATTGCAACATCCTGAACTAGATAGTACGATGATTGCTACACAAAAAGGTACTCATATGAGCCTTATGCCAACAATTATTGAGGCTATAGCGCCTAAGGGATTTGAATATTACTCTATTACGCCATCTTTATTTGATGAGCAACCAGAAACACTTGTTACACCATATCAATGGATTAATGATACTATGATGGGGGATGTGCGTGCCGACTATGGTGAAAGCTACATGCCATCAGCTGAGTCTGTCGAACTAGTGCGACCTATCGATAATCATGCTGACGAGGCGCGTGATTGGGCCTTATTAACAACATGGTTCATCAATCATAAAGACAATCTATTTAAATCTTAGTATTGTTATATATGGGGGAAATTATAATTCTGTAATATTTATGAATTAATGATGTACTGTATTTTTTATTGTGTATATGATAGGAGTAACCTATGTCGATATTAAATGTTGTGGGTGCCAAGATTTGGGGTGGCGGTGAACAATACGTATATGATATATGTCAACAATTTAAACAACGAGATAGGAAAGCCTATGTATTAGTAGATGCATCAAATGAGGATATGCAGTCTCGTTATGAACAAGTTGCGTATGTCATGACCGCTAATTTATATAGATTAAAAGGTTTTCTAACTATAAATACGGTAGCAAAACAGGTGAAAGTCAAAGGAATTAATACGATTGTATGTCATTCTGGTAAATATATTTCATTTTGCATTGCCCTTAAGCAATTAACAGGTGCTAAACTCGTGTTTATAAAGCATAATTTAGTACCAGGTAAAACAGATATTTACCATCGATGGATTAATGCACAAGTAGATGCCTTTGTATGCGTGTCTAAACTGGTATATGATGATTTAATGACGCCTGTTATTAAGGATCGGAGCAAATATCATATTGTTTATAATGGTATTGATCCTAAGCGATTCCCTGTATTTGCCGATAGTCTACCAATGAAATCAAAGGTGACTACCTTTGGATATAGTGCACGTATTACTGAAAGAAAAGGACTTTATTTAATTTTAACTGCCCTTGAAAGAATATATAGAAAAAATCCAAATGTGCGATTAATCGTATCAGGTGCTGGCACAGAGGATCAAATTAAAAAGCTTAAAAATTACTTGGATGTTCATCAAATGCATTCCTATGTTGATTTTATAGGCTTTACTCGAGATATTGAGGGTTTATACAAGTCTATTGATTGTCTATTATTACCAACGGTAACTCGTGAAGCCTTTGGCTTAGTTATTTGTGAAGCTATGTATTGTGGTGTACCTGTTATTACTAGTGGTACAGGGGCACAACGAGAAATAATAGATGATGGAGCGTCTGGCTTTATTGTAGATCCTTTAAACGAAACAACATTACAACAATCTATGGAGCATGTTATGAGTGATTATGTGGATTTACCGAATATTATTACTACTGCACGTCAGGTTGTGGAAGAACGCTTTATTGTAAATCGTGTAGCGGACCAATTAATTAAGATTATAGATGATTTACATACCCCTAATTATTGATGGTTTATGGGGTGGTAGTGATAGGTAGGAATATAAAATGGGATATATACAAACACAATGGCGACGAGGTCGCGAAATTTATGGTGACCATAGTTGGAGGGAAACACGTCGTACATTTCTTCATACAATACGATCCATTCGCAACAAAAAACAGATAGAGGCGTTGGAATCATATTTTACGAACTATACACCAGATCCGACCTTGTTAAATCGACAAGTGGGATTATTTGAGTTGATGACACGCTATTTTCTATTTAAGAGTTCTACACCAGAGGAACGATTAGAGGCGATTATTAACCATTTTGATTTTTTAAAAGCTACGTTTACGGATACTTTTATCAAAGAAATGTACTCCATAGATGAAGATAATATTTATGATGATGTAAGTCGCATCAAGCGTGGAATTGTACTTTGGCAATCTGAAGAGCTCAACATGAAAGCCCAATTATATTATGGCGCGGGACAACGCAAAGAGGGTTTGTTAACGCTATTATTGACCTTAGAATCAGAAGGTGTATACCACGCTAATTTCCGTTTTGGTAAGGGCTTTCATGGGGAAAAAGCTATGTGGATTGGCACCATTCAGGGGTATAAGGATGGATTAGCCAATGCTAAAACAGCTACTAAAAAGATGTTCGGCTATCGTCCGAAAAACTTTATTATGTATTTGCTTAGATTAGTTGCCCAACAATGTGGTGTAGAAATAATTTATGCTGTATCTGATGAAGGTTTCTATGCAAATACTCATTTAGTGCGCGGTCATCGTGCCAAGGTAGCAGAACTCGATTCCTTGTGGCAAGAAAGTGGTGGGGAACTTTCACAAGATGAAAGATTCTACATCATTCCATTAGAGGAATACCGTAAACCGATTGAAGACATTAAATCGCAAAAGCGTAGTCAATACAGAAAACGCTATGAGTTATTAGATCAATATGCTGAGGAAGTGCAAGAGAATGTAAAACCATATTTAAAATAGAGAAAATCGATGTATAAAGGTACTATAGATGATAGTGCATGTACCTATGAGACACATATATATTGTTGAAAAATGATATGGAGTAATTATGTTTTTCTAGGTTATATGTTTCTGATAAATATGTTTCGAGTACTTGTATATCTTTAATAATTATCTAATATGCTATAATTAGATTAATAACGATAAAAACGGATATAATCCATATTTTCTTAATACTAGGTGGTGATATAGTGCTCATAGATTTTTCTTTCAAAAATGTCCGATCTTTTAAGGATGAGGTTACCTTTTCTATGGAGGTTGGTGAAGGTATAACCGACTATGCTGAAGAAAATACCATATCATCAGGTGAGATAGATGTAGTTAAGTCATCATTTATTTTTGGCGGTAATGCGTCTGGTAAAACTAATGTAATTCGTGCCTTTCAATTACTTAGACAGATTGTAGTAATTGGTACATCTTCTGAATTGGATTTATTGCCTAGAGATACATTTGCTAATGAGTTAGGTGATATATCATTTAAGATACATTTTCTCAAGAATGGAAATTTGTATAATTATGAACTTCATTATGATTGGGATGCTATTATTAATGAATATTTGACTATGAATGGCAATGTCATTTTTAAAAGAACTGTTGATGAGATTACCATGCCACCATTAATAAAGGATTTAAAGGAATCATTAAGAGTAAACCAGCCTTTATTATTCTTTGCACAAACGAATAATGTGCCAGAGGCTAAAGAGGCTTATGAATGGTTTGCACAAGATATTCTCACACCAAGTCTTATAAATAATCATTTACGTAATCAACAATTATTTAGACCCTTACATACGAATCCAGAGTTAAAAGAAAAGGTACTATATTTCTTAAGGGCTGCAGATTTTAATATTAAGGATATTAAAACACAAGAAGTGATTTTACCTATTTCGAGTAATCCTGATAAATCTGAAAAAGTATTATTGCTTCATTGTGAACATGAAGGACCAGACAATAGTGTCTTTGTAATTGACTATGAAGCAGAGAGTATAGGGACACGTATATTCCTTTTACTTGTAATGACCATATTGGAAAATCAGCATAATTCTAAGTTGTTCTTGATTGATGAGTTTGATCGTTCTCTGCATCCTAAATTGGTTAATATTTTATTGCGTATTTTTAATGAATGGAATCATACTGGTACGCAATTAATTGCTACAACTCATGATACAGATATATTAGATACTGAACTTAGAACCGATCAAATTTGGTTCGTAGATAAGAGTTATGATGGTGTATCTACATTAGATAGTGCATTTGATTTTGACGAACAAAGCATCAAAGATATTAAAAAGAACTATCAAGATGGTTTATATGGTGCTGATCAAATTATTAATGATTCGATGATGAAAGATATATTGGGCATTAGTGATTATGAGGAGGATGCTCATTATGGCGAGACAGTCTAAGAGGAAGGTCAAGCAATTAAAAAATTTACTCATCGTAGATGGCGATACAGAGGAGGTATATTTTAAGAATATATTGCAACGATATAATATGTCTGGTAAGGATGTTAAACGTATAGCACCTAGTGGTGGAAATGCAGTGACATCTGCCCTGAGTGAAGCACATAACTTTGAATCAGCTATGCGAAAGCAATATGAGAATTACTATATTATTATTGATAGAGATTATTTATCTAAAGATGAATTTGAGCATATAAGACGTGAAGCTAATCAAAAGCAGAATGTTGAATTAATATTTTCGAATGTTGCTTTTGAGGTTTGGTTATTAGCGCATTATCAGAGAATGACATCTAGACCTGTTGATGCTAATGCGGATAATGATCGGCATAGACATGAATTATCTAATTATTTAAATGTTCCTTATAAAAAGGGCTCTAGTGTTCAATTAGATAAGATTATTTCTTCAGCAGAACATCCTATTGATACGGCTTTCAACAATACGAGTGCTATACAAGAGTTGGATTATGATTATCAATGCACTAATGTAGGACCATTTTTACGTCAGTTAGTTGCAAATGGATAGTTATCCTGGGAACTGTAGAATGGTTAAAAGCTTATAAAATCACAGAATCATTATCAATTCTAATCTATTAGAGTAAGATATCTTAATATAGCATACGAAGGTGGCAAAACTTATGTTTCGCCATCTTTTTTGTATGAAAATCAGAACATATGAGAAAATGATGAAATATAAATGAAATATTTATGATGTTATTAAGGATTATTTAATTCTTACTGTTATACTGAAAATACATTTTACTAATGCGTAAAATGCATATGAGAATATAGAGATATAAGTAATATGTATTTAGGCACTAGAACAGTTGTGTGTGTTATATAGTAGTAAGAGGTTTAATTATGAAAAGACAATTTTCTGCAATGTTTGCGGCCGCTGCGGTGTTGGGTGTGACGACTGCATTCGGCGCTAATCCATTTTCCGATGTAACGCCAGATTCTTGGGCCTATCAATCCGTATCCCAATTAGCGAATGCCGGTATTATTAATGGCTATCCAGATGGGACTTTCAAAGGCCAAAAAGAGATTACCTGTTTTGAAATGGCTCAAATGATTGCAAAAGCAATGGCTAATCAAGACCGCGCTAATGCAGAACAACAAGCGATGATTAATCGTTTAGCAGAGGAATTCTCTGACGAATTGAATAATCTGGGTGTTCGTGTAGGTCGTTTAGAAGAACGGATGGGTAATGTAAAAATAACTGGCGATATGAGATTGCGCTATATTAGGAGTTTATACGACAATTTGCCATCTCCAACTATTGGGCATGGAGGCGTTCAAAGTAGATACAGATTTGATTCTCGTGCCCGCATTCTCTTCAATGGCAAGGTAAATGATCGCACAGATGCTGTTGTTCGTTTAACAACTGGTAATTTCGAGCTAGGTGAAACATATAATCCACATTCAATGTTTGGTTTTGGTGAGGATCCTACTACTGTAAAATTTGATCGCGCTTATGTAAATCATAAATTTGGTAAACATGTATCTGTGAAAGCCGGCCGTTTTGGTCAAATGTTGGGTAATGGTTTATCCTTTGATGGCGAATTTGATGGCCTTCAATTCAATGCAGGCAATGAAAAAGTTCAACTCCAAGCAGCGTATGGCTATATAGTGTCTGGCGAATTTAGATATATGGTGACAGATATAAATCCGGAACTCGTTGTATTAAACTTGAATGGTAAAGTTGGAAAACACCTTGATGTAGGTGGTTTCTACACTCGTTTTAACGGTGAAGATTATGAAGTCAATGAACCTGTTAAAGGATTATATGGTTTCAATGCTAATGTAAATGTCAATAAAGTGTGGGTTGGCGGTGAATGGTTGAAAGCCTCTAATATTGAAGAATCTACAGCTTGGACGGCAGGTGTTGGTTATGGTAACTACGACATTGCAAAACAAGGTACTTGGGGTGTAAAAGTTCAACATTTTAATATGAAAAATAATGCTTTGATCATTGATACTACTTGGAATCAACCGTATGGGGCTGGTTTTAAAGGTTGGATGGCAACAGTTGATTATGCATTGAAAAATAGAGTTGGTCTATCCGCATATTATGGTTTTAACTGGAAATATCAAGATTGTGGTTGTGAATCTAATTCTTATCGTGTAGATCTTAACTACGAGTTCTAATTAAATAGATTAGTACAAATTAATAAAGACTACAAAGGTGGCGAAATATTAGTTTCGTCACCTTTTTTGTATATTTCAGTAAAATATACATGAATCACTGTAAAACATGAAAATAATATGAAAAATTTATAGTATTATTAACGATTATTTATTTCTCATTGTTATACTATGAAAGGATACTGTAGTTGTATACTTTTCATATATGGAAACGAGGATACATATATGATTGATTCAACTATATTTGTGAATATATAGTCTTTTAGAGAGGTATTTTTATGAAATCACAATTTGCTCCTATGTTGGCAGCAATGGCTGTGTTAAGTGTAACAACAGCTTTCGCAGCTAATCCATTTTCCGATGTAACGCCAGATTCTTGGGCATACCAAGCTGTATCCCAATTGGCAGCGTCTGGTATAGTTAATGGTTATCCAGATGGGACTTTCAAAGGCAAAAAGGATATTACCCGTTTTGAAATGGCTCAAATGATTGCGAAGGCGATGGCTAATCAAGATCGCACCAATGCAGAACAACAAGCGATGATTAATCGTTTGGCAGACGAATTCTCTAACGAATTGAATAATTTGGGTGTTCACGTAGGTCGTTTAGAGGACCGCACAGGTAATGTGAAAGTTTCCGGTGATGTGCAGTTTTTATTGCGTCATTCCTTTACGAAAAATGGCGTATTAGTAGGGCAAGGCGGTCAATATTACAAGCCATCTAAATTTGATGTCCGTGGTCGTGTACAATTTAATGCAAAGGTCAATGACCGCACCGATGTAGTGGCTCGTTTTAGAACGTATCAAATGGAATTTGGCGACGGTGATGAAATCTACTCCGCTCTTACCATCGATCGGGGCTATGTAAATCATCAATTTGGTAAATATACGTCTGTGAAGGTGGGCCGTTTTAATCAAGTCATCGGCAATGGTTTATTGTATGATGATACATTCGATGGTATTCAGTTCAACACGGGTAACGACAAGGTTCAACTTCAATTAGCCCATGGCTATGCGACGGCAGAGCATAATGAAACCCGTTTCTTGCCAGATCGTGATCAATATAATTATGCAGGCCTCAAAGGTACATTGAATAAGCATATCGATGTGGGTGCGTTCTACTCTCGCCATAGAAGAGATAAAACTGGTTATTATAATACATACGGTAATTTGTATGGTTTAAGCACGGATATGAATTTTAATAAACTTTGGGTTGGCGGTGAATGGGTGAAAGCGGTTGGCACCGCACATAGCCATGCTTGGACTGCTGGCATCGGTTATGGTAATTACAACGCTGCGAAAAAAGGTACGTGGGATGTAAAAGCGCAATACTTTAGCTTTGATCAAAACTTAGCGTCCTATGGATCTAAGTGGAATTTCCCATTTGATGCCAATAATTACCATTGGGATTATAATGCAACACCACCATCTGTTACCACTACATACCGTGGCTTTAGAGGCTGGATGGCCACTGTGGACTATGCATTGCAAGACAATGTGAGTCTCAATGCATACTATGGATTCAAGAATAGAACACATCGAATCGATGGTTCGCTTAATGAATACTTACCAAACTACTACCGCGTTGAGTTAAATTACCAATTCTAATCTGACCATTGGTATAATTTATAACTAAAACAATCCCCTTGATGAGTATCTTGGTACTTATCAAGGGGATTTTAAATTATTACAGGGTTGTACTAATTTTTAAGTTAGGTATTAAGGGCTTCGTCAATACTACAGGCCTGTACTAATTTTCAGATGAGATATTAATAGGTCGAGGCATTACCTCTAGAATTAATATATTCTCTCGTGATATATTACATATAAGTAGTATTCTTACGTTTATATGTATAAGGAGACACTCTATGTTTAGCTTTCAAAGTGAGTTATTATTACGTTTACAGCAACAATTTGTATCTGAACATGAGGCTGAATTCAAATCTATTGAGGCTTTGATAGAAGCATTTATGACTCAATATAATCGTGGTGATTTTAATGATACGATAGAAATGAAATTACGTGATTTATACGAGGCTGCAAAAGAGGCTGATACGACTGAGGAATCAAAGAAATTGTACAATAAGATTCTTGCGTTATGCCCTGACGAAGTAGATGCTAAACGAGAACTTATAGCCCTTGGATTACATCCAAGCTTTCAAATTCATCAGTTGAAACAGCTAGTAGAATCGTTGAAAAAACCTAAGAAAATGGATTGGCATATAATCGAGGCTCGTCCTTATATGCGCTGCCTCATCGATATGGGGATGATATATTTAGAATACAATATGTATAATGATGCAATTGCATGCTTCACCCCTGTTTTTCACGGGGACAAACAAGATCATTCAGGATTCCTTGTGTACATGATGGTTGCTTGTTGTGGTGCGGCCAATTGGGATCGTGGTCGCAAGGTGTATCAGCGCTATCTCGCATGTTGTGATGATATACAAAATGCATTTAATCAGGCTCCGGATATCATGTTACCGATGCATATGCTGTATATTTTATTGGCTTTGCAGTGTGGTGAAAGTAAGATTGCCCATGATGTATTAGCAGATCTTGTTGACGAATATGAAGATATTGAGTGGTTATTACAAGATGCAACGCGGTGGAACGATTTTGTAGAAGACCATTTAGAGACCATTATGTATATGGTAGATCAAGTGATCGACATAGATTTTGACCCACGGGAATTGATAAGTTTATATACTGCTATCTCATTTTTACCGACTCAATTGGTGAGTTTTGAAAGTCCATTATGGCAGATTTTATATGATGCGTATGAACGTGTTACCGGTCGAACTGTTGCGAATCGGTACTCTAATGATAGTTATATAGGAAAACGCGAGTCCGCTCATATGAGTCCCATAGAGGTTGCTAAAGACGGGGCTGTGCGTAGCAATCCGGTATATGACAATATACGGTTTGGTGCACAGATTACACTTTCACAAGCCGGCCTATACACAGTAGATGATTTTAAAACAATTACTAAACAAGAAGTATTGATGCTACCGGGCATTGGTAAAAAAACAGTGGAACAACTAGAGCATAATGGTGTTATCTTTAAAGCCTAATATATTACCTATAGTATTGCCTATAATCAATATTAATAAATTATTACAGGGCTGTATTAATTTATAAAACATCATATATTTATTAAGTTCATTCGAATTTGACGATATATAATTATCTTTATAATATAAGAAGATAGTCAGACGAGTAGATCCGTCAGGCTCATCTCAAGAAACAGAAAAGTGATGAAATGGCCTTTCAGTTACCTAGCTATCCTAGGACAACGAAGGGCTATTTGTCTTTTCCAAGACAAATAAGAGCCACAATTTTCTTCTCATATTTACAAATAATAAAATATAAATTATAATTTAAGATAATTTATAATTTATTTATGTTGTGAGCGTGAGAGGACTATTATGAGACATGTAAGTAAAGCAAAGCTATCGTTAGCTGTGGCACTGGCGATTGCTGGCGCGATTATTCCTAATGCTATGGCTATGGATGACGATGGTGTAATTCGTGCTGATAATTTTTATGTTATGAATCTAGGTGAAGTACCGGGAGTTACTAAAGGTATCGAGGCAGATCATAGAGCGATTATTGCTATGGATCGTGTACATGCTCGTGCAACTGATGATAGACCTGCTATTATAGTGGCTAAGAATGATAGTTCCATTATCATTAGAGAAGGATTAATTCAAGTAGGGAATGTAAGTAGACCTGCAGTAATCTCTAATGGTGGAGTTGTAAATCTTGGCGTTGATGGTTCTCATGGAAAAATACAAGGTTATGATATCAATCTTGACGGTGATGTGCGCATTGACGGACATGAGGAGACTTCTTCTATAATCAATATTGGTTTAGATAATAAAGATGCATTATGGGTTGGTTTTGCTCTTAATTTAGCAGATAAAAATTCTCCTCATGATAATCATATCAATGTATTCCTTGGTGAACAGGGGTATTGGGATCATTTTTATCAAGGTGGTTTATCTGGTACAAGCTATTCTACTATGACTACACCGAGTCATGTACATCGTTTAGTAGGTGCTAAGAACCGCAATTTTAACAATGGTGTTACACAATCTGAGCATAATGAAATCCATATAGATAAGCTCGAAGGCCATGTGAATTTTATTTATGATCCTAATGATGAATATGCAGATACCGAAGATCCAGAATATACACCGCCAACCACAATATATAATGGTTTAACGGCCGATTCCTTCTGGGGTGGTGACATTCATATAACAAGTGCAGCCCTTAATGCTGGCGCTCATCTATACACTAGCCGCAAAGGATTAGACTTGTCTACTGAGGATAATGTAAACAAGGTTTTAGATAATCTTGCACATAAGGTGTATTACCATAACTATGTGACTGGTGAAAGAAACCTTGAAGGCACAGTAGCCATTGCTTCTGAAGGTGCTGAATCTGGCCGTTTTAAGGTATTAACATCTGGTTATGCTAAAGAAGGTGCTATTACATGGCAAGCGGATCAAAACGGCCAAGGTAAATACGTGTACGGCAATACAACAGTAACACCTACACCGCAACCGGCGCCTACTCCAACACCGGCACCGCAACCAGCGCCTACTCCAACACCGGTACCACAACCAGCGCCTACTCCAAGACCGCGAGGAGCGCCACAACCCGCGCCAACGCCAACACCGCAACCGGCGCCACAACCAACACCGGCACCGCAACCTGCACCACAACCGGTACCAACACCAACACCTTCTCAAACAACGGCATATGATACTCCGCATATGCGTGGTGCTCGTTCTGCGATTATGAGCAACATCAATGGCTGGCACACATTAACAAATACTTACCGTCCTCGTGCATTGCAACAAGGCGCAGTAACAGGTATTTGGGCCCATATCGGTGGCGGTCAATATAGCTATGATGCACAAGGTATTGATACGGACACAACCTATACACGTATTCAAGGTGGTTACGACGCTAAAACTGGTAGCGGTTGGGCCGTAGGCGGTCAAGTGTCTTACCTTCGTGGCCATGATGATTATGTGTTCAATGGCTCTGGCAAAGAAAAGGCCTTTGCTGTTGGCGCCTATGGTTTGAAAGACCTCGGCCGAGATCAATACATTCAACTTGAATCCCAAGTTGGCCGTATAACTAATACTTTCACAGCTCGCAATGAAATCAATGAAGGTATTTCTGGCGAAACTAAGGCTAATGCATACACTATCGGCGCTCGCTATGGTAAAACTGTGAAACTTCAAAATGGTATATATATCGAACCGCAAGCTCAATTGAGCTATACCCACTTTGGTGGAGATAGCTTTAATGCAGGCACCATGCATGTAGACCAAGCTGGTGTAAGCAGTACTGCTGGCGGTCTTGGCCTTGAAATTGGTAAGACTTTTAGCGCAGGCAGTATCTATACTCGTGTCGGCGTTAACCATGCTTTCTCTGGCTCGGTAAAAACTACATACACAAGTGGTTCTACTGTGAAATCCACAGAACAAGACCTTAAAGGTACATGGACTGACCTCGCATTCGGTGGCCGTTATGGTATCAACGCTAATAACAGTATCTACGCTGATATTAGCAAAGGTCTATCTGGCGACTATAAAGCAGGATGGTCTGTGAACGCTGGATTTACACATAAATTCTAAGATATATCTACCTAAAGCAATCTGAGAATATAGTCGATATATAAAATAGCCCCTGAGTACTAATAGCTGTATATATTAGTACTCGGGGGCTTTCATAATGAAAGGCCATTTCATCACGTTTATAATTCTTGAGACACCATATCAACTTCATCCTAGTAATTACTACAGGTCTCTACTAATTCTTAGAAGAGTTATCAAGGGGCTTGTCCCATAGATAGTCATAAATTAATCATTTTGTTAGTATAACTTATATCGTATAAATAGTAATTTAAATTATTTTGAGAGAGTTTATGAGGTTTGAGAACATGAGAGAGCGACAGAGTAATATAGAACTTCTGCGGATTATTGCCATGATTGGCATCGTGATGCATCATTTTTGTGTGCATGGTAGTTTTACCTTTACCCCTGATGTAACCGTTAACAAAATATTCCTTCAATTTTTCTCCCTTTTTGGCAAAGCAGGTGTGGCCGCCTTTGTCATCATAACGGGATACTTTATGATTAATGCAAAATTTAAACTGCATAAGTTTGCAAAACTAGTAGGCCAGATTTGGTTTTATAGTTTAGCTATGCTTGGGGTTGCTCTTGTTTTGGGCTTAGATACGGTGACATCAACAAATATCATCAAATCATTATTACCCATTGGTGCTATGAGTTGGTTCGGGCAGAACTTTTTAGTCCTCTATTTGTTAACGCCATTTATCAACCCTATCATACATCGTTTACAGCAGAATTACTTAAGACTGCTTTTATTAATCGGCTTGGTTATTTGGTTCTTAACACCGACCATACTGAATCTATTTCCTCAATTACCACATACGACCTTTGGTTTTAAACATATATTTTCGTTTGTCTATTTTTACGCCATCGGTGCCTATATTAAGTTATATGGTGAAAGCATCACCCAAAAGACAGGTGTTTTAGTAACTTCCATTGGTTTGGCAGGCTCCACACTAGGGATTATTCTAGTTGATATATTGGCGATGATAAATCCTATATATGTAACACAAACCCTTTATTTTTCGCTGAAGGACTACGGTGTATTCCTGCTCGCTATAGGATTAGGTGCATTTATTCTTTTCTTGAAATCGAACATAGCTTATCGCCCTTGGATTAACACAGTAGCGGCAACGACCTTTGGTATTTACCTAATACATGACAATGGCTTATTTGCTCGTTATATGTGGGACCATATTTTTTATACCTATCAGTATTATGATTCTTTACTATTACCTATATATGCGGTATGTGTAGTAGCAATCGTCTTTGTGGTTGGTATGAGTATAGATTATTTGCGAATTCAATTTCTTGAGAAACCTCTGATGGAACACATTACACCCATACTTGAGCAAGGGCAAGAATGGGTGCAAAGGCATCTAGACTAATCTTGCATTTTTTATACACCATTGATATAATTTTGTAAACTGATGTTCAAAATTCGCTATTTTTGAACATCAAAATAAGAAAATATGGTATGAAGTACAAAATTGCATTATTTTGAACATCATAGATTATATAGTATAGAGGCAGATAGGAGGGATAGCATGAAATTTGAACCAATGTATAAGATATATTACAAAAAAGGTGAAGATGAATGGAAACGTATACTGGATAATAGACGTTATTCTGAGAGTTCTATTGTTTTACCGATAGCTATTCATGAATATAACCGCCGTCATACTTATACAGCTTTTTTCATGTATCATCCTGAATTAGTGAATTTGCTTCTATCTATCGAACAGAAAAAACATGAATTTGTTAATTTGGCACAACGTGTGCCTCTAGTTATGTTATGGCATGTTATGAATGGCTTTTTATCTAGTGAAATTAAGGCGAGTAATGATATCGAAGGTGTACGCAGTAGTCGGCGTGAAATACAAGATGCCATACATAATATAGATAATAAGAAGTTACGTTTTTCTAGTATTATCACAAAATATAAAACCATTTTAGAGCAGCCTAGGCGTTTTATATATACCAGTAGTTCAGATATTAGGCGATTATATGATGATATTATACGTGATGAGATTTCAAAGAAGAATCAACCTGATGGAGCGATTTTTAGAAAAGATTCTGTAGATATCGTAAATCATCAAGATAAGATAATTCATCGTGGTACATTGCCTGAATCTAGTATTATTCAAGAAATAGATCAAGCTTTAATGATTCTTAATAATGATGATATACAATTACCTATACGTGTTGCGATATTTCATTATTACTTTGGCTACATTCATCCATTTTATGATGGTAATGGTCGTACAAATCGATTTATATCTACAGCTTACTTAGCAAAACATTTTCATCCTCTGATTGCATTACGCTTATCTGCTGTTATTAAAAATAATAAAAAACAATATTATGATACTTTTAAAATGACAACAGCTGAAATTAACGGTGGTGATATAACGAATTTTGTTATGGAGTTTATATCTATTATTGAGAAAACAATTGATGATGCGATTGCTCTATTAGACAAACGTATAAAACGTTTAGAAGATGAGCGTATAAAACTGAAAGCATTTTTTGAAAGTCATCAGATCACTGATCAAGTATTACAAAATATATACTTTTTGTTATTAGAGGCTCGTTTATTTTCCTTAGGGGCGGGTATTAGTAAAGCTGAGATTCTAAAAGCTTGTAATAAGAGTAGAGGCACAATTCATAATAGGTTCAAACAAATTCCGAATAAATACCTCGATACGGTAAAACAAGGACGTACTGAGTCTTATATGCTTAAGACGAGTATATTGGATTAGTTTTTATATATGATAAAGTGATATTTCATATTGACCTATTAAAATATGGTATAATAAGTTGTTAAATCGTATACAATCATTTTATACATATGAGGAGGCCTCATGTTACAACGTATGTGTGCAGCTATATTGTTTGTAGTAGCGCTACTTATATCTGTTATACCTAATGCCGATGCACGTCAAGATATATATGCTTTCACCTATAATGGTAATAATTGGTACGTGGACCGTGATTCCATTGATCGCAGCAAACCGGACGGCTTGCTTCATTTTACGGTGTATACCATGATTGGTTTGCGCTATGATGTGGCGAGCGGTAGCGAATATTATAATGCTGATGTATATTACTATGATCAAAAATTATCTACCGAAGGTGGTCAATTACTATATCGTAACCCTGGAATCTTGGCGGCAGCACGGGTGGCACGTCAACAACCGGATGCGCCTAAACAAGCACCAAAGGCAGTAACGCAAATAGCGCAAACAGCGCCTTCAGCTACAGTAGTAAAGGCCTTGTCTACGCCGCAAGAGGTGGCTGTACCAAAAAATGGCCCAGTACAAGTTAATACACAGGTGCCAATTACGTTCCCTGTGAAAAAGGTGGCGGCCAAAACGGTGATGACGAATCATAAAACACCGCATCAAGGACCAACTGATTCCCAAGATACTACAGATACAGAGAATCATCAGTAGGTTAAATAAAATCAACTGCAAGTCAAATAGAATTAATTGCAGGTTAAATAGAATCAACTGCAAGTTAGTTATATGCCAATTGAGAATAGCTTGATTGGATATACAGCTAGCTTGCAGTTTTTTTATAGTTAGAAGGTTGTCGTTCTCAAATTGTATGCATTATTTTTGGCTAGTATACAAAATTTGCAAGTCAGCATTTTAATGAGGCATTAATGAACTATATAGTATATAATAGATTAGAAAATATTTGAGTGTTAGGATGGACGATTCTATAACTGGGAGGGGATAGGATCATACTACATCTATATTGAAATTGAGCTTGCAACAGAAAGAGAGAGCGATGAAGCAGTTCGTTAAAAGGTTTATATGTGGTGTATTGCTAGTAACAACGGTATGTGCTGTGGCCGGATGTTACAAAGATGAAGCAAAGACTGTAGCGGAAGAACGTACACCTACAAGTTTTAGGGCTATAGCCGCAACCAATGCATCGGTCGAGGATAAGGCGGATTTAATGGTGAAAAATATGTCTCGCGAGGATAAAATCGGCCAATTGATTCTCATGGGCCTTGACGGTACCACATTAGGTGAGCCTCAAAAAGAAATGATGCGCAAATACCGTGTAGGCGGTATTTTATTAGATAATAATAATATGGAATCCAAGGAACAACTACGGGCTTTCACAAAAGGGATTCGAGATAATGCAAATATTGCGAGCCTAGCGCCTCCGTTCATCGCGATTCATCGGGAACGGATGCCTTATCGCCCTAATGTGATGATTCCTTGGGTGGAACCTAACATTATCTCTAAAAAGGGCCTTGATGCGGTGGGTAGCCTCGCGACGCGTACCTCTATCGAGATGCGCGACCTTGGATTTAATCTAAATTTAGGGCCCATGGTAAATACACATTCCTTCTATTCCTATACACAGGATCTCGACCGGGCCGCACAGATTGGCGAATTGATTACGAAGCGATATGCGGCGAACCAAGTGTTCACGGCGTACCAATTTTTCCCAGGTGGGGCCGATTTTACCGTGCCTGGCACGCGAGTCGATGTATCGAAGGACGCACTGATGGACGATGATACGCGCGTTTTTGTGCAGCTTATCCAATCTACGGCACAGGAACGACCTATGATTATGGTGAATTCTGTGAAAGTCACCTCTATGGATGCAAAAAATCCCGTTAGTTTGTCTAAACCGATTATCACCGATTGGCTGCGCGGTGAATTGGGCTTTACCGGCGTGGTTTTATCCGATGATATCGAAGTCGGTGCGGCTATTACCGGCATCGCCGTAGGTGATTATGCGGTACGTACCATCAAGGCTGGTGGCGATATGGTAGCCGTGTGTAAACACTCGAATCATATCAAGGAAATTCATACCGCCTTAACACAAGCCGTAAAAGATGGCACTATTACCGAAGCAGAACTCAATGCTGCGGTGCGGCGTATCATGATTATGAAATTTACCAACAATCATTAAAACTCTTTTCTCTTTTTGATATGTATCCCCTTTACTGCTTGTTCAGTGAAAGGGGGGACATATCATTTGAGGAGAGAGTTTTTTTATGTGCAAATGATGAATTTATTATATATTTGTTAAAATACATAAAATATATTTTATAGATTATTTAGATTATGATATAATAGGTTCCTAAGGACTGAATTTAAGGGAGGTGAGATCTTATATGAAGTGTGTGAACCATGAGGCGATAATTGATTCTATCATGGAACAATACGAGAAGGCCTGTATGGATATGAGTGTTGTATACGGGCCTTATAGCGTAGGAAAAACCTATATTGCAAAGGAACTGCAAAACCGATTAACGTCGAATCATGTGGTTTACTTGCTAGGGCGATTAGCGAACGAATCCGTTCATATTCGATCCATTGAGAGAGGATTGGATATGCCATCTGGGTCATTTCGCACCCTAGAGGAGGCTTTGCGTAGAGTATTTCAAATGAGCGTTGATAATCATATGATGTTTATTATTGACGATTACCCGGCTCTAGTAGATACGGCACCACAGGTGCCTATCCTATTACGGGAATTGATGGAAACCTATCGGGACTATGGCAAGATGTTTGTACTCCTCATGGGAACCCATGTGGACGAATTAAAAGGGCGAATCTTGGGCGAATCTAGCTTGATTGCCCCATATATTCATAGTCACTTTAAGGTAGAACCTTTCACCCTTGATGATGTAAGAGCATTAGGGTGGAACTATACCGATGAAGATCTTGCGAAACTATACCATGTAACAGGAGGTATGCCAGGCAATCTAGTGCATATCGACCCTACTGCATCCGTAGATGATAATATTGTGCGTCTATTCTTTAGACCAGAAGGCGCCCTATATATGGAACCGCAACGACTACTCGTGCGTTATATTCGTAACGCTGGGGCAGCCAATGCCATTTTATATGCACTAGCACAGCTAGATAAACCATTCTATACAGAGTTGTGCCATGCTAGCGAACTGAAAAGTGGTACCTTTGCGACCCGTATGGCCGACTTGTTAGACATGGCCATTATAGGCCGTCTCCAAGGAGGCAGCCGAGGTCCATTGCGCTATTCGGACTATCACTTTGTGAATACCATGTTCCAATTTTGGTTTGAATACGTATTCCCTTACATGGAGGACATTCATTGTGGGGATGGGCAGCATGTCTACGATACCATGGTGAAACCAGTATTCGCTAAGAATCTATCATTGGTGTACTAACTAAGTCTGGATTTTCCTGTTGAAAGCTGTATATTAGCGCTAACAAAGATCATATAATCTGCGAAACAAGTAAATTCATATAATTGGCGTACTTCATTGAAAATGCGTTGAAATTTTATACAAATACATATTCGAAAACAAAAATTCCGCTGTAAATCTATGCATTTTTAGCGGAATTTCTTATTTGTCTAAATACTCACTTGGGTGTATATTTCAATTGAGCCTAGGCAGAAAGGAACGAATATGAATATGAAACATGTGGTATGTCCCCAAAAGATATTACAAGCGGTGACAGACCTTAGTTTAGTACGCGTCTGCCAAGAACGCCGCGTATCTGTGCTCAGCACAGAACGGGCGGTGTGGCCCATCGAGGAACTGACCATCGATGCAGCACAAGTCGAACTATGCCGTCGCTATCGGCCACTCATCATCAGCTATGCGAATCGATATAGCACCGAAGCACTGACGGACGATGTTGAATCATTTCTGTGGATCATCTTTATCGAAGCCATCTACAGCTTTCATACATCAGGTAAGGTACCCTTTTCAGGGTATGTGAAAGCCGCCATTCGCTACGGTTATCTGAACTTTTACAAGCGGTCCGTTCAGCAATGGAAACGGGAATTGACCTTGCCGCCCTGCACGGGTGACGATGTATCTGAGCTGGCGATGGACCAATTTCCCGATGATGTAGATATCGAGCGAGACATCGTTGGCACCTCCAATGAGGACGAATTGCGCACTCGTCTGTGGACTGCATTTCAAAAACTACCGGTAGAACAACAAGAATTATTGTATGCCTTATATAAGGATGGTAAAAGTTGTGTCTCTATTGGTTGTGAATCGCACCAGTCGAGACAGGCTGTGCAACAACGCCATCAAAAGGCCATCGACCAATTGCGATATTACATGATGGTGGCAGACAACAAAGAATTGGATATCCAAGATATGCAAAATATGCATAGTTATAAGTAGCTTTAAAAATCTAAAATATTTTTTAATTTATATATTTACAGCTTGTAATTATAGGTATACAATTAACTCATAAGTGCTGCTAAAGCACATTTATATAACACGTGTTATTTATACAATTTTACAAGAGGAATTCCTTAGTTTTATTACTCATTAATCTTAAGAAAGGTTATAATGATGCATAATACAGCGTATCAAACGGTAAGTAATAAAGAATCAATTTCTTGTAATCCAAATGCGATATATGGAGATGTAGCTCACCATATATGTTGCTTAATCCCTGTTTACATAGATGGTGGTGACTGTACCGCATGTTACTATGTAGATGGTCGGCGTGATATCATTCACAAATCCATTAAAACGGTATTGCGAGAGATAGCACGACACGAGGGTGTTCTAGCAAACGGCATTCAATCAACAAGACGGTCAAAGCCCATGTATACGGATCCACGAACGTTAGGTCCTAACATGACATTTGCTTGTCTTAAAGCACGGAAACCAATTGCGCGCGATGTGGTGTATGGTTTATTCAATGTTATCATTCCATTTCAATACCACATTGAGCCAGGACCAGAACCACATACAACGTATATCATCATAGGAGACTTTGATCCTATACTCGTATTTCATTCCCCTGACCACGTGCAACGCAAACTACGGGATGCTTTGTTAGAGCATTTAGATTATACAAAACGGATACTTGCTAAATTGAGTACCTGCGGTAACCCTTATGTGGTGGCTGAAATCTATGGCGCATCGAGAACATTAGCGGGAGTATAGCAACACATTTTGAGAGTGTAGGAGGGACGTAATATGAATTACGCAACAAAATTATGTATTGTTTCAATGATGAGTGTGTTTAGTGTATCTTCTATAGGCCTAGTGCAAGCCGCTGATACACCTATCGTTTCAACTGGTGGTGTGGCTTATAATATTGGCATACCAGGAGATTCTAAGTTTACTAATTCGGACAATGTATCCCTTGGTGGACAAGCGGGGACTACTAATGGCAATCCATATTTAACCCCTGGTGATCCTAATGCAAAGGGAAATAATATCGCCATTGGTCGGATAGCATTGAATGGTTCTAGTGGTGGTGCCAATGTTGCACTAGGTTCAAAGACCTTTTTAAATGGTAAGGGCGATTATAATTTCCTCGGTAATTTTGCCGCTGGATTTAATTCGACTATATCCAATACGATTGCCATCGGTTCCTTCGCTGGTTCTGGTGCGACTGGTAATAAAAACGTATGGCTTGGCACAGGCCAAGCTGGTGGCAGTAAGGGTAATAATACAGTGTTGATTGGCTCTAACTCAAACGTGAATGGTGATTTTAACTATGGCATGGGCCATGGCGTTATCTTTGAAGGTAACAAGAACTCTGCTATAGGTGCATACAATAAAATTGAGGGTAACCAATCTGGCGCCTTTGGTGTAGGTACGTATAATGTGGCTACCGTTAAGGGGGATAACTCCTATAGCATAGGTAACAAGAACGGAATTGGTGCCAATAACACATTCGTAATGGGTAATAATGTAAAAACATCTCTAGATAATGCAGTTGTATTAGGTAATAATTCCACTGCTGAAAGTAGTGATGTGGTGAGCACCCCAAGCTACACTTATGCAGGTGGCACCGTTAACTTTGCCGGCACTGCACCGGTATCCACCGTATCCGTAGGCGCTACCAATCAAGAACGGACGATTACTCATGTAGCGGCAGGCCGTGTAAGTGCTGATTCTACAGATGCCATCAATGGTTCTCAATTATATGGTGCAAATCAACAAATCGATAATCTATATAACAAAATTAGCAATATTGGAAAAGAGGCCAATAAAGGCGATGCTCGTGCTGCGGCACTAGCTGCATTACATCCAATGCAATTTGATCCAGATAATCGAGTACAAGTGATGGGTGGTATTGGTCACTATAAAGATGCTAATGCGTTAGCTCTCGGTGTGGGGTATTATCCAAAGGAAAACTTGCTCCTCACAGCCGGTGCTACCGTTAATGACCACATCATGGCCAACCTTGGTGTATCCTATAAATTCGGTGAAAACAAAACGCTACAAAAAATCTCTCCTGCGTCCTATAATGCTCTCGAACAACGTGTCGATACTTTAGAGGCTCAAAATAAAAAGTTACAAGAAACAGTAGATATGCTCGTACAAAAATTAAATAACAGATAATATTGAGATACTCAGATAGCTGTACAATATAAACAGATCATTCATCCAAACCTCAATACATAAGCGGATAGTTAATCCTTTGTGATTAGCTACCTGCTTTTTATTGGCTCTATAATAAATGTTGGGGTGACACCACTACGGTGTCACTTCCAACATTATTTTTTTGCAAAAAAATAAGCATACAAGACTCACATACTTTACAATAAAAGTGTCAAAGTCCTAAAGAAAGGATGTGAGCTTATATGCCTACTACTGATTATACTGAATTTTTACATAATGTGAAACAAGAATATATTACAAATAGCTATGAATTGAATGGGACATTTGTTTTTGAGATAGAGTTACCAGTAACACCACATATTTGTCCAAAGTGTGGAGAGTCTACAAAACAAATTAAGGACTACCGCATACGTACGGTAAAGTTTGGAAAAGTACAACGAGGTCCACTAATTGGAAAATACAAACAACGTCGATATATTTGCCCACATTGTAAGCACTCCTTTGCTGAAAGTAATCCCTTTGTACGAAAACATATGCAACTAAGTGTAACTAATATTAGGATGCTATTTGATAAACTCACTGAAAGTGTAACCTATACTGCTATTGCTAAAGAGTGTGATACCTCTATTACTACCGTATTACGCTACTGCTCTATGATTACTATACCAAAGCCCAGAATATTACCCACTGTGATTGGTATTGATGAATTCAAAGGAAATGCAGAAGGATACCAATACCAAGTTAATTTAACTAATCCAGATACACATGAAATATTAGATATTTTACCGAAACGTGATACGCAAGCATTAATCCGCTATTTTGCATCATTTAAACATAAAGATCGCCTACAAGTTAAGTTTATTGTTATGGATATGTCCATACAATTTAAGCGCATCATGGAGGCGCTATTTCCACATGCGCATATTATCTGTGACCGATACCATGTATGTCGACTTGTGGATTGGGCGGTAGAGCGAGTTAGAAAACGTGAACAACATAAACTGGCTGCTCATTCACGCATGTTAAAACAGAATAGACGGGTGCTAATGAAACATCCAGATAATTTAACGGAAGCTGAACACATTAAGCTCTGTGAAATACTTCGAATTTCTGAAGA